>Ga0180223_1000078_pt1 | contig 220069 bp, 216 predicted proteins | sample eDN5th30CKraftOP_FD_151337 | JGI IMG/M metagenome (GOLD analysis project Ga0180223, IMG submission 151337) | Enriched Organic Plus compost microbial communities from Emeryville, California, USA - eDNA 5th pass 30_C Kraft OP (version 2) (version 2) ...
TCAACAGGCGCTCAAAGCGCTTCTCCAAGACACAGCAGATGCTCGAGATCACACTCGATCTCTTCTTCAACAGAAAGCCGGACAAAAGTCAGAGGAGTCAGAAATGAACACTCCCCCCGCAAGGGGGAGGCCGGGAGGGGGGTGAGCACGACACACCGCGCCCGCAACTCCCTTCCCCCTACGCCACCAGCGCCTGCGGCACCGCCTCGGCGATGAACCCGCCGCCCAGCACTTCCGTGGTCGCCCCCTCATCGGCATAGAACACGCAGGCCTGGCCCGGCGAAATCCCGTATTCCCCGGTGAGCAGCGTCACGAACACCTCGCCGTCCGCCACGAACAGCACGCCTTCCTGCGGCGCACGCGTGGAGCGCACCTTGGCCTGCACCGGCAGCCCGTTGCCGGAAGCCGCCTGCGCCAGGTCCCCGGCGCCCAGCCAGTTGACGTCGCGCAGCTTGACAGTGTTGGTCTTGAGCGCCTCGCGCGGCCCCACGATCACGCGGCCGGTCTTGTGGTCGAGCTTGACCACGTAGAGCGGCTCGGCCGCGGCGATGCCCAAACCCTTCCGCTGCCCGATCGTATAATTAATGATGCCCTCGTGCCGGCCGAGCACGCGCCCGTCCATATGCACGATCTCCCCGCCGGCCAGCGCCTCGGGGTGCATCTTGCGGATGATGTCGGTGTACTTGCCCTGCGGCACGAAGCAGATGTCCTGGCTGTCGTGCTTGTCGGCGATTTCGAGCCCGAATTCGCGCGCCAGCGCCCGCACTTCCGGCTTGGTCATGCCGCCGAGCGGAAAGCGCAGGAAATCGAGCTGTTCGCGTGTCGTGGCGAAAAGGAAATAGGTCTGGTCGCGATCGGCATCGACCGGGCGGCGCAATTCCCGGCGACCGTCGGCGCCCAGTATGCTCTGCACATAATGGCCCGTGGCCAGCACGTCGGCGCCCAGATCCTGCGCCACCGCCATCAGGTCCACGAACTTGACCGACTGGTTGCAGGCAATGCACGGCACCGGCGTCTCACCCTGCCGATAGGCATTGGCGAAGGGCTCCATCACCGCATTCTTGAAGCGCTCTTCATAGTCGAGCACGTAATGCGGAATCCCCAAAGCCGCCGCGACGCGCCGGGCGTCGTGGATATCCTGTCCGGCGCAGCACGCACCCTTGCGGTGCGTCGCCTCGCCGTGATCGTAAAGCTGCAGGGTGATGCCCACCACGTCATAGCCCTGGCGGGCAAGCAGTCCGGCCACGACCGAACTGTCCACGCCCCCGGACATGGCTACGACGACGCGCGTGTCCTCAGGGCGCTTGGCAATATCAAGCGAATTCATGTCTCTCTCTCATCCGGTTGGGTTCAAGGGCCAGCGGATGACGGGCCTTGTAGCGTTTTTCGCTCCACCCGGCAATTGACGACCCGGCAGCTTTTGCCGCCCGGCCTCCAAAGCCCCGGAAACGCCCAACGATCCAGATCGACAACCAATTGAATTTCCACGAAAAAATGACAAAAAGACCGACTGGCAAGGCCCTTGCATAGTGGGAGGCAGAGTATCGCATAGAAGGTCAATGCCCGTGTCATTCATCCCGCAAGTCGGCTCGCTCCCCGTCCCAGCGCCCGCGACCAGGCAGGCTGCGCCTCAGTCCGATGCCAAGACCCAAAGCAACGACGCCTTCGCCGACCTGCTGGCCGCCCGGCCCGCCACCGATCCGGCCGCCCCGTCCAAGCCGGCCGCGCAGCCCGCCAACGATGGCAAGGATGCCGCCGCCGTCGACGGAACCGCTCCCGTCAAGGACGACGAGGACAAGCAGGACGACGGTAAGGATGTGCTCGACACGCTCATGGCCCTGCTCGACCAGCTCGGCGCCGCGCTCCAGAACAACCAGCCGGTCGATCCCGAACTGCTACAGAAGCTCGATGCGGCGCTCTCTGCTTTCTCCGCCTATACCGGTATCGACCTGAGCGCCTTCGACCCCTCCGCTGCCTCGGGCGATGCCAAGATGATCGATCCGACCTCGCTGCTCGGCCAGCTCACGCAAAAGGCCGGCGATCTCTCCAAACTCCTGGCCGGCGACACCTCCGATCTCGCCGCCCGCCTCGACGTGCTCAACCAGAAGCTCAATGCGGGCGGTCTTTCCGCCGAGGCGCTCAGCAAGCTCGGTTTCGCGCTCGAGCCCGAACCCGCCCCCGCGCCCGCCCTGGCGACGCCCGAGCTCAAGCTGCCCGACAGCACCCTAACCAAGGCCCCCGAGACCGCCGCCGCCAAGCCCGCCGAACTGCCGTCCGAGCAGAAGCCCGCCGAGCCCGCGGTCAAGCTCGACAAGGCCGCCCATGCCGAAACGCCGCAGAAGGCGCCGGTCGAGGCCAAGCCGGCCGACAAGCACAAGGCCGCGCCTGCCGAACCGGCCGTGGCTGCCGCCGACGAGGCCGATCCCAATCCGCCGCTGCCGGGTACTTCGGCCATGGCGCGCGTCGAGGTCGTGGGCGGCGTGCGCGCCGTGCAGGCCGCCTATCAGGCGCCGCCGACCCAGGTGAACGCGCCCCAGCTCGCCTTCGACATCGTCCGTCACGTCCAGGCCGGCAACACCAAGTTCCACATCCGCCTCGATCCGCCCGAACTGGGCCGCATCGACGTGCGCATGGATGTGGACAAGACCGGCAACGTCACCACGCGCCTGATGGTCGAAAAGTCCGAAACGCTCGACCTGCTCCAGCGCGACCAGCGTTCGCTCGAACGCGCCCTCGCCCAGGCGGGGCTGGAAGGCGGCAAGACCAATCTGGAATTCTCGCTGCGCCAGAACCCTTCCTCCTACCGGCAGGACCAGCAGGGCGAGGATGCCCGCCCGCTCTTCGCCGATAGCGGCGCAGCCAATGACGACGCGGCCGAAACCGCGACCGTCACCCAATACCGCGGCACCGCCTCCGCCGGCGGCCTCAACCTCTTCGTCTAGGGAGCACCAGAATGGCCGTCAGCGGCGTCTCCAATACCGGCTCCAGCTCTGCGCTCGCCAATTCCCGCGCCACCATTGCGGGCAATTTCGACACCTTCCTGCAGATCCTGACCACTCAGCTCAAGAACCAGAACCCGCTCGATCCGCTGGACACCAACCAGTTCACGGCCCAGCTCGTGCAGTTCTCGGGTGTAGAGCAGCAATTGCAGACCAATTCCTACCTGGAAGCCCTGCTCTCGCTCGGCGCGTCCGCCGCCAGCACCAGCGGCCAGGCCGCCAATCTCATCGGCAAGCAGATCACCGCCGATACCGTGGCGAGCGAGCTCAAGGACGGCGAGGCCAAATGGGTGCTCAACTCCGCCGCCACGGCCTCCAATGCCAAGATCCAGGTCAAGGACGGCACCGGCAACATCATCTTCCAGACCGAGCGGTCGCTCGATGCGGGCGACAACAGCTTCGTCTGGGACGGCAAGGGCACCGATGGGGTCATGCGCCCGGACGGCATCTATTCGATCGCCATCTCGGCCACCGACAGCTCCGGCAAGACCATTGCGGTCACCTCGCAGATGTCGGGCAAGGTCGAAGGCGTCGATCTTTCCGGCTCCGAGCCCTACCTGCTCGTCGGCAAGGCCCGCTTCACGCTCGGCTCCATCAAGTCGATCCGCGCGCTCTGAACCGCATTGCAGCTTAGCTTCGGGGGGACTGAAGGATTACCTTTCAGTTCCCCAATTCGTTCAACATCTTAACTGGTTGTAAGTTTCCCCTTAGTCAAATTTTAAGCGCAACGGTCTAACTTCTGAACTCATATGGTCAGGTTCAGTAGAGAGTAAAATGACCGTACAAATGCGTTCTCGCGTTAAGTACGTTATCGGCCCAGATGGCAGTCCGCTTACGATTGCCGATCTTCCGCCGAGCAACACCCGCCGTTGGGTCATACGGCGCAAGGCCGAGGTTGTAGCTGCCGTTCGCGGTGGTCTGCTCAGCCTCGAGGAGGCCTGCGCGCGCTATACCCTGAGCGTGGACGAGTTCCTCAACTGGCAGGCCGCTATCGACAAGCACGGCCTGGCAGGTTTGCGGACCACTTGGATCCAGCACTACCGCGAAGGCTGAGCCGCAAGGCTCCCGCCAAGGCATTCAGGCCCGTTCCCTCGTGAGGGAACGGGCTTTTGCCGCTTGCTGGAAACTGGACAGGATCGCGTCCCGAGGCCTTCTCCTTCCGTGGGAGAAGGGGGACTGATCCCTTCAGGCCGCCCCGGCGGAACTCCCTGGCAGCACCGACAATATCGCGCTATAGGTCTTGAGGTTGGAAAGCCGCTGGCCGTCATCGCCGAGCATCAGCATGGTCAGTTCTTCCTCGATGCCCGCTTCCTCGTGCAGCGCCGGAAAGCCGACCGCGAACCCGGCTTCCAGGTGCCGGACCACGCGACCCAGCACCCGCCCTACCGAGAGCGGCGTCCCGATGGCCGGGCGCACATCGGCCGAGATCGCCACGCCCGAACGCGACAGGTCGATGATGAAGGCATCCAGCGTGTGCCCGTCCGCGAACATCAATTGCGTGCGCGGATTGCGCGGGAACCAGCGCGGATGGGCGCGTTTGTCGATAAGGTGCCGGAAGCGCCGCTTCTTGATCCAGACGAGCTTGGCGGCAAGCTTGCCGCGTTCATCCTCGGGAATTTCCAGCGTTGCGGCCACCCCGTGCGGCAGCGCCCGCTCGACCACGCCGCGCACGATGCCGACCTCTTCGAGCTTGACCACGATGCGATCGCCATTGCTGCCGGCAAAGACGGCATCGAGCACGATGCGGTCCGTCGAGATGCTCTGCGTGCGGCAGGCATAGACCTTGAGCGCTCCCGTAGCCGGGTCGCGCCGGTTGGAAACGGTATAACAACCGCTCAGTACGCCCACGAATTTGACGTCGGTGGGGTCGGCGGATTTGGCACCAGCACTTGCAGACATGACGGCTTCTCACCTTCAGTATCTTCGTGAAGATACTTAGGGGCAATCCTTAATAAGTCGTTACAACATGACTGCATCAATCAAAATAATAACGGCCTGAATATAGCGGTATATTGCACGGCATCCAAAAGAGAAGCCGAGCCACCCCTCTTCGTCACAAGTATTGGCGTCTAGGGCGTCGCCTCCGTCAAATACCGCGCCCCTGCCGGCCGCGCCTTGCAGCGCTCGTAATATGCGGCCACCTGCGGCAGGTAAGGATGCACGAAAGGCGTCGAGAACCAGCGATGCACGGAAAGCGACAGCGCGATATCGGCCAGGGTGAAGTCCTTTCCCGCCACATAGGCCTCGGTCCGCTCCAACTGCCCTTCCAGGATCGCCATCCTGGCGCTCCAGTTGCGGATTGATTCGTCACGCCGTGCCTCGTCGTTGAAGGCCGGGTTGCGCCGCATCAGCGCCTGCACCGCATAGCCCCATTGCGGATTGAGTTCCGTGGCCTGCCAGGTGAGCCATTGGTCCGCGAGCGCCCGCTGGCGCAGGTCCTGGGGCCAGGCCGGGCCGGGCTCCTTCTCCCCCAGATAGCGCATGATGGCATTGCTTTCCCACAGCACGAAGTCGCCGTCGATCAGCACCGGCACCTGCGCATTGGGATTGAGCGCGAGGAATTCGGGCACTTTGGGATCGCGCAGCGGCAGGCCCCAGTCCTCCCGTTCGTAATTGAGGCCCATTTCCTCGGCCGCCCAGACCGCCTTGCGCACGTTGATCGACGTTATCCGCCCGAGAATCCTCAGCATTTTTCAACCTCCCACCCGGCAGTTTTTGCCGGGTCTCGCATTTCGCAATCATTGGTTAATACAAAATTTACCATCTGCTCGGTAATTTTTGCCTACCGGTCCGCCAAGGAGGCAACGGCGGATCGGTTAGGGGCTCGGTTGTGGATACTTTAAGTCAGTTTCTGAATCGCCTGGGCATGGCCCGGGTCGCGGCAATGGGCGTGGTCGCTGTACTCATGCTCGGATTTTTTGCGTTTCTGGTCATGAGGGCGTCCGCTCCTCAGATGGCCCCGCTTTATTCGGGGCTGTCCCTCGAAGATTCCTCGGCGATCATCTCCGAGTTGCAATCGATGGGGACGACCTACGAATTGCGCGGCGACGGCGACACCATTCTGATCCCGCGTGACCAGATCACGGCGGTGCGCATGAACCTGGCCGGCAACGGCCTGCCCTCGCGCGGCCAGGTCGGCTATGAGATCTTCGACCAGCAGAACACGCTGGGCGCCACCAGCTTCGTGCAGAACATCAACAACGTCCGGGCTCTCGAAGGCGAGCTGGCCCGCACCATTTCCTCGCTGGCGCGCATCAAGAGCGCCCGCGTGCATCTGGTCCTGCCCGAGCGCGAACTGTTCCGCCGCGAGCGCAAGGACCCCACCGCATCCATCGTCGTTTCGGTGCGCGGCGAGCTCTCGACCGGCGAAATCCGTGCCATCCAGCACCTCGTCGCCTCGTCCATCGAGGGGCTCAATCCCAACAAGGTCTCCATCATCGATGATTCGGGCCGGCTGCTCGCTTCGGGCGCCGTCGATGGCGCCGAGGGCCTGCTCACCGCCGAGGCGCAGGAACGCGTCGTCGGCCTTGAGGAGCGCTATCGCACCCGCGTGGAGGACATGCTTGCCAATGTGCTGGGCGCCGGCCGCGCCCGCGTCCAGGTCAGCGCCGAGCTCAACCTCGACCGTTCGACCAAGACGTCCGAGCGCTTCGACCCTGAAGGCCAGGTCGTCCGCTCCACCCAGACGCGCGACAACAACAATTCCTCGACCAACGGCCAGACCGATGCCGGCGTCTCCGTCGCCAACGAGCTGCCGGGCTCCACCGCCAATGGCGGCGCCGGCACCAACAGCGCCGAGCAGCAGCAGAACACCGAGGAAACCACCAATTACGAAATCTCCAAGACCACCGAAACGGCGGTCACGGAAGCCGGCGGCATCAAGAAACTCTCCGTCGCGGTGGTCGTCGATGGCCGCTACACTACCGATGCCGGCGGCAATTCGGTCTACGCCCCGCGCGATCCCGCCGAGATCGACCAGATCAAGGCCCTGGTCCGCTCTGCCATCGGGTTCGATGAAGCGCGCGGCGACCAGGTCGAAGTGGTCAACATGCAGTTTGCCGAACGTCCCGAGCTGCAGGGCCCCGGTTCGGACGGCCCCGGCATCTTCGATTTCACCCGCGACGACCTGATGAACTGGGCGCAGATGGGCGTCACCCTCATCATCTCGCTGGCCCTGGTGCTGTTCGTGATGCGCCCGCTCATCAAGCGCGTCCTCGCGCCCGAGGAGAAGGCGCCGCTGGCTCTGCCCGCCGCCGCCGAGATCGAGCCGGGCCTGCCGGCCATCCCCGACCTGCCCGAGGAGATGGAGCCGGCCACCGCCGCCCCCTGGGTCAACGGCGCCAAGGCCATGGGCGAAGCCCAGCTCGAAACCCTCAAGTCGGTCGGCCAGCTCGTCGATGAGAATCCCAAGCAGGCCGCGCTCATCGTGCGCGACTGGCTCTCCTCCTCTTCTTCCAGCGCAGCGGCGTAACCCGAGATGGCCACTCCTCAGCTCACCACCAACAATGCGCCGCGCGGTCCCCAGCTCGTCGTCGGTGCCAATGCCACCAACCGCGCGCTGTCGGGCGACGAGAAGGCCGCCGTGCTGCTGCTCGCGCTCGGTCCCGACTATGGCAAGCCGATCTGGGACGAGCTCGACGATGTCGAAATCCGCACCCTGTCGCGCGCCATGGCCCAGCTCGGCCCCATCACCCAGGAAATGCTCGACGAGCTCCTGATCGAGTTCGTCACCAACATCTCGTCCTCGGGCGCCCTGGCCGGCAATGCCGAGACCACGCAGCGCCTGCTCGCCTCCTTCCTGCCGGCCGATCGCGTCGATGCGATCATGGAGGAGATCCGCGGTCCGGCCGGCCGCAACATGTGGGAGAAGCTCTCCAACGTCCAGGAAGACATCCTGGCCAATTACCTCAAGAACGAATACCCGCAGACCGTGGCCGTGGTGCTTTCCAAGATCGCCGCCGAGCACGCCGCCAAGGTGCTGGCCATCCTGCCGGACGAACTGGCCATGGACGTGGTCCAGCGTATGCTGGGCCTCGACCCGGTGCAGAAGGACATTCTCGAAAAGATCGAGCAGACCCTGCGCACCGAATTCATGTCGACGCTCTCCACCACCAAGCGCCGCGACAGCCACGAGGCCATGGCCGAAATCTTCAACGCCTTCGATCGCCAGACCGAGGCGCGTTTTCTCACCAGCCTGGAAGACCGCGACCGCGAGGCCTCCGAGCGCATCAAGGCGCTCATGTTCACCTTCGAGGACCTCACCAAGCTCGAGAACTCGGCCATCCAGACCGTGCTCCAGAAGGTGGACAAGAAGGAACTCGCCATCGCCCTCAAGGGGGCAAGCGACGTCATCAAGGACTTCTTCACCGCCAACATGTCCCAGCGCTCGGCCAAGCTCCTGCGCGACGATATGGCCGATATGGGTCCGGTGCGCCTCAAGGACGTGGACGATGCCCAGAGCCGCCTCGTCGGCATCGCCAAGGACCTGGCCGCGCGCGGCGAAATCGTCATCGCCAAGTCCAAGGGCGATGAGCAGATGGTGGTGTGACCATGGCCAACCCGCTCCGCCGCTTCACCTTCGATCTCGACCTCGGCCGCAGCGCCGGCGAACCGGTCACCACCTATTCGGAGAACCAGTTCACCGAAGCCACCGCCGATGCCCGCCAGGAAGGCTATGCCCAGGGTTATGCCGATGGCGAGCAGAGCGCCAGCGTGCTGGCCGCCCGTGCCCTCGCCGCCGCCGCCGAGAACATCGCCGCCCGCGGCGTAGAGATGGCTGCCGCCGTCGATGACGCCCGCGCCGAAACCCTGCGCGAGGCCGTGGCGCTCGCTGCCTCGGTCGGGCGCAAGCTCGCCGCCAATCTCGTCGCGCGCTATCCGCTGGCCGAGATCGAGGCCCTGATCGCCGAGTGCCTTTCGACCATCGACGACGCGCCGCACCTCGTCATCCGCTGCGATCCCGGCCTTGCCGACGCCGTCAAGGAAATCGCCGCCGCCCGCATGGCCACATCGAGCTTTTCGGGGCGCCTGGTCGTCATGGGCGATCCCGAGATCGGCCTGGGCGATTGCCGCCTCGAATGGGTCGACGGCGGCCTCGTGCGCGACATGTCCGCCCTTTCCAGTGAAATCGACAAACGCATTGCGGCCTATATCGCCGCCCGCGGCGCCTCCGGCGCACAGGAGAATTGACCATGAGCGATCCCACCGAAACCGGCTTCGACCTCGAAGAGATGGATGCGCCCGGCGCCGATGAGGCGACGATCACCGGCGAGAAGACCGCCGCCGACCTCGAGGCCGTCTTCGACGTCCCCGTGCGTGTCTCGGTCGTGCTCGGCCGCACCCGAATGCCCGTCGCCAATCTCCTGCGCCTCGATACCGGCTCGATCATCGAGCTCGACCGTCAGGTCGGCGAGGCCATCGAGATCTATGTCAACGACCGCCTGGTCGCCCGTGGTGAAATCGTGCTGGTCGAAAACCGCCTCGGCGTCACCATGACCGAAATCATCAAGGCTGCTTAAGGGAGACCACCCATGCGACTCCTCATTGTAGGCGCCCTCGAAGGTCAGTTGAGCGAAGCCACCAAGCTCGCCATGGAAGGCGGCGCCAAGGTCGCGCATGCCCCGTCCGTCGACGTCGCGCTGGCCACCCTGCGCGCCGGGCGCGGCGCCGACCTGCTGCTGGTCGATGTCATGGTCGACATCCCGGCCCTGATCGCCGGCCTTGAGGCCGAGCGCATCGCCGTGCCGGTCGTCGCCTGCGGCACCGAGACCAATGCGGCCGCCGCCGTCAACGCCATCCGCGCCGGCGCCAAGGAATATATCCCCCTGCCGCCCGACGCCGAGCTCATCGCCGCCGTCATCGCGGCGGTATCGCGCGAAAGCTCCGATTTCCTCTTCCGCGATCCCTCCATGGGGCGCGTCGTCAAGCTCGCTGATCAGATCGCCCCCTCCGATGCTTCCGTCCTCATCACGGGCGAGAGCGGCACCGGCAAGGAGGTGATGGCCAAGTACATTCACTCCCATTCCAAGCGCGTTCAGAAACCGTTCATCTCCGTCAACTGCGCCGCCATTCCCGAGGCGCTGCTGGAGTCCGAACTCTTCGGCCACGAGAAGGGCGCCTTCACCGGCGCCGTGGCCCGCCGCATCGGCAAGTTCGAGGAAGCCAATGGCGGCACGCTGCTGCTCGACGAAATCTCCGAGATGGATATTCGCTTGCAGGCCAAGCTCTTACGCGCCATCCAGGAGCGCGTGATCGATCGCGTCGGCGGCACCAAGCCGGTCCCGGTGGACATCCGCATCCTCGCCACCTCCAACCGCAACCTCGTCGAGGCCGTGCGCGAAGGCTCGTTCCGCGAAGACCTGCTGTTCCGCCTCAACGTCGTCAACCTCAAGCTCCCGCCTTTGCGCGAGCGCCCGGGCGACGTCGCCGCGCTCTCCGAGCATTTTGTCGCTAAGTACTCGAAAGCAAACGGACTTTCGCCCCGCTCACTCTCCGAGGAAGCCCGCGGCGAGCTGCTCAAGGCCCCCTGGCCCGGCAACGTGCGCGAGCTCGAAAACACCCTCCACCGCGCCGTGCTCCTGGCCTCGGGCGACATTATCGGCCCCGACGCCATCGCCATGCCGGACGGCACTGGCCTGTCGGACGCCGTGCGCGCCCATTCCCTCGCCAGCCAGGCCGCCCAGACCGCCGAGACCCTCTCGCGCGTCCTCGTCGGCCGCACCGTGGCCGATGTCGAGCGCGACCTGATCCTGGATACCCTCGATCACGTCCTGGGCAACCGCACCCACGCCGCCAACATCCTGGGCATCTCCATCCGCACCCTGCGCAACAAGCTCAACCAATACGCCGACGAAGGCATCTTCGTCCCCGGCCCCGGCGAGCAGCGCTCGAGCGCGGCCTAGCCGATGCAGGGAACCGGCGCGCGGCTCACCCCCTCCCTATCCCTCCCCGCAAGGGGGAGGGTGCAGAGCCGGGGCTGTTGCGCGCCTGGCGTCCCCCGACACCCCTTCACCTCCCCCCTTGCGGGGGAGGCCGGGAGGGCGGTGAGCCAAGAATTACGGCCCTTGAGGACCACCCATGACTGATATCCCGACTTCCGGCCCGAAACTGGGTGGCTTCAAGCTCCCGACCCTCGCCGATATCAACCGGACGCTGCGCTCCGGCGATATCATCCTGGCGCTCGGCATCATGGCGATCATCGTCGTCCTCATCCTGCCGATGCCGCCGCTGCTGCTCGATGCGCTGCTGGCCGTCTCGCTAGTCTTCTCGGTGCTCATCCTGATGACGGCGCTCTTCATCCAGGCGCCGCTGGAATTCTCGTCCTTCCCGACGGTCCTGCTCATCGCCACCATGATCCGGTTGGCGCTCAACCTCGCCACCACCCGCCTCATCCTCTCGGACGGCCATAACGGCACGGACGCGGCCGGCCACGTCATCGAGGCCTTCGGCCATTTCGTGATGCGCGGCAATTTCGTCATCGGCGTCGTGGTCTTCATCATCCTGGTGATCGTCAACTTCGTCGTCATCACCAAGGGTTCGGGCCGTATCGCGGAAGTGGCCGCTCGCTTCAACCTCGACGCCATGCCCGGCAAGCAGATGGCCATCGACGCCGACCTCTCCGCCGGGCTCATCGATGAGACCGAAGCCCGCAAGCGCCGTCAGAACCTGGAAGCCGAAAGCGCCTTCTTCGGCAACATGGACGGCGCCTCCAAATTCGTGCGCGGCGACGCCATTGCCGGCCTCCTCATCACCTTCATCAACATCGCCGCCGGCATGGTCATCGGCATGCTCCAGCAGGGCCTCTCCTTCCAGGAAGCGGGCAACAACTACACCCTGCTGACCGTCGGCGACGGCCTCGTCTCCCAGATTCCGGCGCTCGTCGTCTCCATCGCCGCCGGCATGCTGGTCTCCAAGTCGGGCGTCACCGGCTCGGCCGACAAGGCTCTCGCGGCCCAGTTCACCGGTTACCCCAAGGCCCTGGGCATGTCCTCGGCGGTCATGGCCGTCATGGCCTTCCTGCCCGGCATGCCGATCCTGCCCTTCCTCGCTGTCGCCGGATCGATGGGCTACCTCGCCTTCACCTCGTCCAGGAAGAAGCAGGCCGAGAAGATCGAAGCGCAGGTCGAGCAGGCCATGGCCAAGGCCGGCGTCTCCTCGCCCCAGCAGCTTGAAGAGGCTCCGATCTCGGACAGTCTCAAGATCGATGAATTGAAGCTCGAACTCGGCTACGGCCTGCTCCAGCTCGTCAAGGAAGACGAGAACGGCACCGATCGCCTCACCGAGCAGATCAAGGCCCTGCGCCGCCAGCTTGCCAGCGAACTCGGCTTCATCATGCCGCCCGTGCGCATTCTCGACAACATGCAGCTCGAGCCCAACGACTACAAGGTCAAGATCAAGGAAGTCGAAGCCGGCCACGGCCAGATCTATGCCAACCAGCTCATGGTCATGGACCCGATGGGCAAGGAAATCACCCTGCCCGGCTACCACACGGTCGAGCCGACCTTCGGCCTCCCTGCCACCTGGATCGATCCGGCGCTGCGCGACGAGGCCGAGCTCCATGGCTATTCGATCATCGATCCCTCGACCGTGATCTCGACGCATCTCACCGAAGTGCTCAAGTCCAACGTCGCGGACCTGCTGAGCTATTCGACCGTCCAGACCATGCTCAACGGTCTCTCCAAGGAGCAGCAGAAGCTGGTGGAAGACATCGTGCCGTCCCAGATTTCCGTCTCGGGCATCCAGCGCGTCCTCCAGGCCCTGCTCAACGAGCGCATCTCGATCCGCGACCTGCCGACCATCCTCGAAGGCATTGCCGAGATCGCCGGCTCCGGCCGCTCTACCCAGACCATGGCCGAGCATGTGCGCTCGCGCCTTTCGCGCCAGCTCTGCGCCGCCAATCTCGGGCCGGACGGCAACCTGCCGCTCCTCACGCTCTCCCCGCAATGGGAACGCGATTTCGCCGAGGCCATGGTGGGCGAAGGCGACCACCGGCACCTGGCCATGGCGCCCTCGCGCCTCCAGCAATTCATCCTCTCGGTGCAGCAGGCCTTCGAGAACGCCGCACAGATGGGCGAGCTGCCGGTGCTCATCACCTCCCCGCAGATCCGCCCGCATGTCCGCGCCATCATCGAGCGTTTCCGCCCGCAAACCGTGGTCATGAGCCAGAACGAGGTCCATCCCCGCATCCGCCTCAAGACCATCGGCAGCGTGTGATCCGCATCCCGTAAAACCTCAGGGCCGATATTAACCAATTAGCAACTGCTTAACCCCAGCGCGCGATGGCGGATGCTCCGCCCGGTTTCTAGCGCTATCTTGTTTCACATCAGGAGGGCTGCGCCCGGCGCGCCCCTGATCCGCCAGGGAGGCGGCAAGGGCCGGACCCGCAAGAGAAGCGGGCCGGCCTTTTCACTTGCGCACCGGAACATCCTCCCGCGCCTCCGCGTTTGGCGCCCAGGAGGTTTCCATGCTCAAGACCCTGTCCGCTCTCTGCTTCGCCTTGCTTGCGGCGCCCGCTTTCGCGCAGACGCCGGCCACCCCCGAACTCCACCACCCGATCACCCTTTCGGAGGGCTACCAGCCGCTCACCAGCGACCAGTTGGGCTCGCTCGTCATCGGCATGGGCGTATTCTCGGGCGCCTCCGACACTGCCGACCTCATCGGCTCGATCGACGATCTCGTCATCGGCACCGATGGGCGCATCGCCGCTGTAATACTGAGCGTCGGCGATTTCACCGGCGAGGGCGAAAAGGATGTGGCCGTCGACTATTCGCAATTGCAGTGGAGCAAGGGCCCGGACGGTTCCGACCGCATCGTCCTCAACGCCACCCGCGCCGCCCTCACCGCGGCGCCGGCCTTCACCTGGCGCCAGGACCTCGCCGCCGCCAATGCCGATGTCGACGCCGCCCAGGCCGAGGCACAGGCACAGGCACAGGCCATCGCGCCCAACGCCAACGACATTTCCAATGTCAGCCCCGACCAGACGACCGACATGCCGCCCGCCCGCCATGTCGATAGCGCCGCGCTCGAGCCCATCGACGCCGCCGCCCTCACCGCCGAAGACCTGCGCGGCATCGCCGTCTTCGGCCAGGACGACGAACTCATCGGCACCATCGGCGATTTCGTCCTCAATGCCGACGGCAAGATCGACGCCGTCGTCGTCGATGTCGGCGGTTTCCTGGGCCTGGGCAAGAAGCCGGTCGCCGTCGGCTTTGAGAACCTCTCCTTCTCAGTGGATGCCGACAATCAGCGCTACCTCTTCCTCAACGCCAGCAAGCAGCAGCTCGAAGACCAGCCCCCCTTCGACAAGACCACCTACGCCGCCGACCGCTCCGCTCAACGGCTGGTGGTGAAACCCTAGGATCGAGGTCCGCTTTCGTCACCAGCGACTGGATCGAAACACCTCCCCCCTTGCGGGGGAGGACGGGAGGGGGGTGGGCCACAATCACCGTCCCAGCCCAACCACCCAGCCCCCAAAACCAAAAGGGCCCCGCACCGCGGAGCCCCTTGAAACCTCATCCCACCGGACTCACCGCCCGTTGCGGAACCTCAGCCTTGCGATCTCGTCGAACTCGGCCTGCTCGATCTTGTTCTGCTCGGCGACCTCGCGCTGATGCTCGCGCTGGTCCAGCAATTCCACTTTCTTGAGGTCCTCGAGCGCTTCGGCCAGCGCATCCTGGGCCGCTTCGAGCTTTTCGCGCATGTCGTTGGCCGAGGCCAGGAGGTTGTCCCGGCGCTGCATGGCCGCCTTGGCGAAGGTCGAATAGGCGAAGTGGGCGACATCGGAAATGCCCGTCTTCTGCTGCTCGATTTCGATCTGCTGGTCGAGTTCCGATGCCATGCGTTCGAAATCGGCCACCATCATTTCGATCTGGGTGACCTGCCGGCGCCTCTCGTCGACCTGGAATTTCTTGAGCCGGATGAGGCTCTCGCTGCGCGACTTCACGACTTGTACTCCTTACCCCATCAAGTCCGAAAGAGCCTGAAGGGACAATTGCCTCCCCCCGCTCGTCCTATCCGGTCTGCGCTTCCGCCATGTCCACGATGGCCGCCAGCATATTGTAGCCGTCGGCTATCGATGTCCGCTCTTCCCGAAGCTGGGAGAGAAACGCCTCCAGCGCCGGGTTGATGGCTATTGCGCGGTCTACCTTGGGATCCGATCCTTTCCGGTAGGCACCCAGACGGATCAGTTCCTCCATATCGGCAAAGACCGACATCAGTTCGCGCGCCTTGCTCAGGGTCGGCCGCATATTGGCTGGCACGCAGCCCGGCATGGTGCGCGAGATGGATCGCAGCACGTTCACAGCCGGGTAGCGTCCCCGCTCGGCAATGCCACGCTCCATCACGATGTGCCCGTCCAGAATGCCGCGTACGGCATCCGCTATTGGCTCATTGTGATCGTCACCTTCGACCAAAACGGTAAATAGTCCGGTAATGGAACCGGTAGAAGGCGTTCCAGGCCCCGCTCTTTCGAGCAGGCGTGGCAATTCGGTGAACACCGTGGGCGGGTAACCCTTGGCCGTGGGCGGCTCCCCGATGGCGAGCCCGATCTCGCGCTGCGCCATGGCGAAGCGCGTGAGGCTGTCCATCATGCACAGCACGCGCCGGCCCTGGTCGCGGAAAAATTCGGAGAGCGAGAGCGTCAGATACGCCGCCTGCCGCCGCATCAGTGCCGCCTCGTCGGAAGTCGCAACCACCACCACGGCGCGCCTGAGCCCTTCTTCGCCCAGATATTCGCTGATGAATTCGTGCACCTCGCGCCCACGCTCGCCGATGAGCCCGATCACCGCCACGTCCACGTCGGTATTGCGCGCCAGCATCGACATCAGCACCGATTTGCCGACGCCCGAGCCGGCGAAGATGCCCATGCGCTGCCCGTCGCAAATGGTGGTGAAGGTATTGAGCACCCGCACGCCCAGGTCGATGGGCGCACCCACGCGCACGCGGTCATGGGCAGCCAGCGGGTTCTGCCGCAGCGGATAGGGCTGCGCCCCCACCGCGATCGGTCCCTTGCCGTCTATGGGTTCGCCCACCGCATTGACCACGCGGCCCAGCCAGGCCGATGAGGGATAGACCGCCCCGTCCGAACTCTGGAACACCGCCTTGCAGCCCAGCCGCACGCCCGAGAGCGGGCCGAAAGGCAGGCAGAGCGCATGGCCCTCGCGAAATCCGATGATCTCGGCCGGCAGCGTCTCGCCGGCCTGCGTCTCGATGGCGACGCGCCCGCCCACCCGCAATTCGCGCACCGGCCCCACGATCTCGATCAGGAGCCCCTGCACGGTCTTGACCCGGCCGAAGACCTCGACCTCGTCGATGGCATCGATGGCGGTGGTAAGCGATTTCAAGGGCAGGCTCGGTTGCGAATCAATTCGTGATCCGACCGTAACCGAACGTTAAGCAAAAAGCGCTAACTGGGAGATTGGCCTTCATGCGCCCGCACTGCGTCGGGTTGCCACATTTCGCCACAATTTCCCCTTCCAGACCCTTAATTCCATGAGTCCAAAGAGTCGCTTATTGCGTCTTCTTAATCCATTTTCTTAAGAAAAGTTGAGACAATTAACCGTTGTATCTCAGTAACTTAGCATAAAACGAGGTTACCAGAGATTGCGTATTGCGGATCAGAATTAAACTTTGTTAACTAATCGGGCTTAGTGTGGAGTCATATCCAGTAGGGTTGGATTGGGGCGGCCGGTCGCGCATGGACGTCGGGCCCCGAGTTCCAGCAGGAACCTGACGGCAAGGGGATTAACATGCGGGTACTCCTTATTGAGGACGACAGCGCTACGGCACAGAGCATCGAGTTGATGCTCAAGTCCGAGAGTTTCAACGTTTACACCACCGATCTGGGTGAAGAAGGCGTCGATCTCGGCAAACTGTACGATTACGACATCATCCTGTTGGATCTGAATCTGCCCGATATGAGCGGGTATGAGGTCCTGCGTACATTGCGCGTCGCCAAGGTGCAGACGCCGATCCTGATCCTTTCGGGTCTTGCGGGGATCGAAGACAAGGTGCGCGGGCTCGGCTTCGGCGCCGACGACTACATGACCAAGCCCTTCCACAAGGACGAACTGGTGGCCCGCATCCACGCCATCGTCCGTCGCTCGAAGGGTCACGCCCAGTCGGTCATCCAGACCGGCGAGCTCACCGTCAACCTCGACACCAAGACCGTCGAGGTGATGACTCAGCGCGTGCATCTGACCGGCAAGGAATACCAGATGCTCGAACTGCTCTCCCTGCGCAAGGGCACGACCCTGACCAAGGAAATGTTCCTCAACCACCTTTATGGCGGCATGGACGAACCCGAACTCAAGATCATCGACGTGTTCATCTGCAAGCTGCGCAAGAAGCTTTCCGTTGCGACGGGCGGCAAGAACTACATCGAGACCGTCTGGGGCCGCGGCTACGTGCTGCGCGAGCCCGACGAGAACGAATATTCCGAAAGCGCCTGACCGCTTTCCGCATTCACCGCACACGAACCCCCGCGCCCGGCGCGGGGTTTTGTTTTTGGGCGCTGCTTGCCCGCTCTGGCGGCTATTTCGGGCACACAAGCCCAAAGCACCGTCCTCGCCTCCACCCTCAAGGGGAGAGGTCGGCCGGAAGGCCGGGTGAGGGGTGGCCCCAGACTCGTTTCTCAGGAAAAACCCCGGACGTCGGCGCCGGGCACCCGCCCTATTCCGCGCCCTGGAACTTGGCTTCCAGGATATCCCGGTCGAACGGCTTCATCATGTAGTCGTCGGCTCCGACCTTGAGCGCCAGGGCGATCTGGCCGATGTCGTTCTCGGTGGTCATATAGACCACGCGCGGCTTCTCGCCGCCCACATATCCGCGCAGGAGCTTTAAAAATTCCAGCCCGCTCATGATCGGCATGTGCCAATCGAGCAGGATCGCGTCCGGCATTTCCTGCCGGCACTTGTCGAAGGCTTCCTGGCCGTCCTCGGCCTCTTCGATGATATAGTCGATATCTTCGAGGATGCGGCCCGCCACCTTGCGGACCACGCTGGAGTCATCGACGATGAGGCATGACTTCATTGCAGGACCCATGCAACGGCGAACGCGCCGATTATGCCGGCAAAGTCCCTACGAATGGTTAGCGCCGGCCTCAGGCCGCTTCGGCGGTCGAGGCCTTGGGCGTCGCCGTGAAGACGAATTCCTCGTTCTCGATGCCGATCTTGATTTCCATGTCGGTCATGCGCGCCAGGATGCCCGTATAGAAGGGCTGGATGCCCCGTGCATCCACACCCTCTTCGGGCGCGCCCGAGAGCAGGCCTTCCGAACCGGCCGGAATCAGCGTCTTGGGACCCTTGGCGGTGAGGCGGAACGCCTCCTGGCCGGCGGGGCCGGAAATCTCGGCCCGCACATAGCCGCCACGCGGTACCGAACCGGCCGCGATCAGCAGCATGTTCATGAACAGCTTTGCCTTGTGCTTGGGCAGCAGGATCGGCGGCACATTCCATTCGAGGTCGGCCTTCTCGATCTCGAACAGCAGTTTGGCCACGCGCTCGCATTCGCGCGTATCGAAATCGGTGCCGGCGGTCGAGGAAGCGCCATAGGCGAGCCGGGCGAATTCGAGCTTGGCCCGCGACTGCTTGGCGGCATTGGCGATGAGGTCGCGCGCGAACGGCGCCATTTCGGCCTGGCCCGGATCGGCCAGCACTTCCAGGCCATTGCCGATCGCTCCCACCGGATTGATCAGGTCGTGGCACACGCGCGAACACAGCATTGCTGCCAGGTCGGTCGCCTTGAGCTCGATGATGTCGGCCATGAGAATTCCCCGGGTTTGGCGCAATAGAATCACTTGCGTCAAAGATGACGCAGGCTTGCCGCTTGGGCAATCGAAGCGCGGTTCAGTTTGTGGAAAGGTCCTTGGCGAGCCCCGTCCAGTGGTCGACCGCGTCGCCCATGGCCTTTTTCGGCGACATCAGGAAGGCGTCGCGATTGGAGGTCGAATAGAAGAGATAAAGCTGCTGGCCGATCATCGCATAGATGCGCGGATTGCCGTCCGAGAGGAACCCGCGCGCCACGCCCATGGCGCAATAGCCGCCGAATTTCGGCGCATAGATTTCCGGATTCTTCTTGAAGATATCGAGGTTTGCCTGGTTGGCGAAGTACCAGGTCACCCCGCTCCAGTCATAGGCCAGGTCCATGGTTCCCGGCAGCGGTTCGGTCTCGGTGAAATAGCTCACCGGGTCATTGCCATCGAGGGCCACATTGGTGAGCGGATTGGCGACATAGGTGGTCGCCACCGAAGCGGCCAGTACCGGCGAAACCGGCGCAAAACCCGCGGAAAGTGCCAGGACCAGCAGCCCTATGGTTAAGATTTGTTTACGGATTTGCCGCATCATTGCCCCGATGGACGTGCAAGTTCGAGCACGGGAATCGGGCAGAGCCTAGCGCACAAAGCATGAGCCGCTGGTAAATGCCCAAGGGCCCAGTCCCATCAGCAGGCCCCTTTAGGAGGATCGCGCCATGTTCACCCAGCTCCGCAAGGGCTTGATCGCCAGCCTGCTGCTCGTCGCCGCAATGGCGGCGCCGCAATTGGCGCTGGCCCAGCAGGGCTCGCTCTCCGACACATATTCGGGTGAAGAGCTGGTGGAGCGCGGCGGCGCCTTTTTCGGCTCCGTCTCCCAGGGCCTGGCCTCGTTGGTCGAAAAGGCCGTCGGCCAATATGGCCTGCCTAATGGCTATATCCTGGGCGAGGAAGCGGGCGGGGCGCTCTTTGCCGGCGCCAAATACGGCCAGGGCACGCTCTATACGCGCAATCTGGGCGAATACCCGGTCTATTGGCAGGGTCCGTCCGTGGGCATCGATTTCGGCGGCGACGGCTCCAAGGTCATGATGCTGGTCTATTCGCTGCCCGACATCAACACCATCTACGAGCGCTATCCGGGCGTGAACGGCTCGGCCTATGTGATCGGCGGCTTCGGCATGACGGTGATGAAGCGCAACAACGTGATCGTAGTCCCCATCCGCTCCGGCCTCGGCGCGCGGCTCGGCATCAATGTGGGCTATCTCAAGTTCACGCAGGAGCCGACCTGGAACCCCTTCTGATCTGGCGCGTATCTCCCCGGCAACAGCCGCTCACATTAGGCGGCGCACCGGCCTTTATGCCTTGGCAGCGCGGCCACCAGCCGCCATAACAGCCTCAAGCTCGCATGTCGGCCGCCAAGGGGGCTGGTTGTACGCGTGGCGGAGTGATCCATGGGTATCGAGAACATCATGTACTTCGCATTGGGGCTGCTGATCGCGGCCCTTCTCGCGTTGGCCATCATGCCCGCCATCTGGAAGCGCGCCGTCCGCCTCACCAAGCGCCGCATCGAAGCGGCCACGCCCATGTCGATGGCCGAGTTCCGCGCCGACAAGGACCAGTTGCGCGCCGAATTCGCCCTCTCCACCCGGCGCCTTGAAATGACTATCGAGGGCCTGCGCCAGCGCCTTGCCGACGAATTGGGCGATGTCAGCCAGCGCAAGGCCGACCTTGCCAGCATCAAGACCGAGCGCGAGCAGCATGGCCGCATCGTCGGTGAACTCGAAGGCCGCGAAACCGACCTCAAGGCCCGCATCGCCGAGCTCGAAAGGGAAAGCACCGACCTCGCCCAGCGTCTGCGCATGCGCGAGCGTGACTATGCCGAGCGCACCGGCGAACTCGCCAAGGCCCGCCAGGCCCTTGGCGACGATGATGCCTCCGATATCGGCGAACAGCCGCTCTCGGGCGACTACGCCCAGGATACCGGCCAGCTCCTCACCGCGCTTGCCATCGAGCGCAAACGCGCCGCCCTCCTCGAAACTCGCACCCGGGCTTTGCTTGAAAAGCTGGAATCGGCACCCAAGCGCTCCTCGGACGCCAATGCCGCCATCGCCGAGCTGCGCCGGGCCCTTGCTGCCCGCGACGAAGCCGCCGTCGCCTACGATGCCGACCTCGCCAATGCCGAGGCGCGCCTCGCCAGCGCCGAGACCCAGCTCAACGAACTCCTCAAGGAAACCGCGCCCGTCCCCGAGGAGCCCGGCAATGCCGTCCAGCAATTGCTGGCCGAAAAACTCTCGAGCGAGGAAAAGACCGAAAAGCTCAAGGACAAGGTGCTGGGCATCGAATCCGTGATCCTGGCCGGCTGGGGCACCGTCGCCGCCGAGCCGGAATCCCTGCGCGAGCGCCTCGCCGCCATCGCTTCCGATGTCAGCCGCATCGTCTATGCCATGGACGAGGAAGTGGCCGAGGAGCCGGCCCGCGAAGAAAGCCTCTTCGAGCGCGTCCAGCGCTTCGCCGCCGAAAGCGACGAAGCCGAGACCCTGCCGCCTCCGCCGCCGGCCCGAACCAAGCCGCGCAATGGCCGCGTCTCCAGCCGCATGGCCGCCGTCCGCGACATCCAGAGCCGCGGCTGAGCCAGCTTCTTCGTTCTCCTGGAACGGCCTGACGCCGCCTTATTCCGTCACGATATCGAGCTGCTGCTTCATCTCGCCGGTCGCGCCATCGAAGATACGCACCTGCAGCGACGGGCCGATCCTGTAGGTCACGCTCACCGTTCCGCCGCTGGCCGCGGCCGAGACGATTTCGGCCCCTTGCGGCAGGCGCAGCGCCTGGGCGGCATATTGCCCCGCCGCCTGTTGGCCGCTTCCTTGCGATGAACGATAGACAAGCACGCCCGCGATGGCGATAAAGCCCAGCAACAACACGCCGATCGAAACTAGGAACGAGCGCCGTGCCCGTGCGAGCATCGCCTGGGCCTCGGGCGACAGGGGTTGGTTTTCGGCAGATGGATCAGGAGCGCTCATGCAGGACGTGTCCGGTGAGGAAATCGAATTCGAATATGTGGTCGAGCCCGACGAGGCCGGCACGCGCCTGGACGCATTGCTGGCCAAGGCCCACACTGTCTTCAGCCGCAACCGCATCAAGGATCTGATCCTGGAAGGGGCGGTGACCGTCAACGAGGCCCGGGTCGCCGAGCCCAAATACCGCGTCAAGGCGGGCGAGACAATCGTTCTCGTGGCGCCCGAGCCCGAAGACCCCGATCCGCAGCCCGAGAACATCCCGCTCGACATTCTCTATGAGGATGACGAGCTGATCGTCGTCAACAAGCCCGTCGGCATGGTCGTCCACCCTGCTCCGGGCTCGTGGACCGGTACGCTCGTCAACGCCCTCATCTATCATTGCGGCGACAGCCTCAAAGGCATTGGCGGGGTCAAGCGCCCCGGCATCGTTCATCGCCTCGACAAGGACACGTCCGGCGTCATGGTCGCGGCCAAGACCGACCGGGCGCTGAAGCACCTGGCGGCCCAGTTCGCCGATCACGGCCGCACCGGCCCGCTGCATCGCGCCTATACCGCCTTCGCCTGGGGCCGCACCGAAAGCGCCCGCGGCACGGTCGATGCGCCCTTGGGCCGCGACCAGCACAATCGCCTCAAGCAGGCCGTGCGCCGCGACGGCCGCGAGGCCATCACCCATTACCAGTCCCTCGCCCGCTTCGGGGACGAAGGCTGGGACATCACCAAGCTCACCTGCGAGCTGGAGACCGGACGCACCCACCAGATCCGCGTGCACATGGCCCATATCGGCCATCCGCTGGTCGGCGACGGCGTCTATGCACCGGGCTTCGCCACCAAGGTCAACCGCCTCCCCCCAAATCTCGCCGCCATCATCTCCGGCCTCCGCCGACAGGCGCTGCACGCCGCCGAACTCGGCTTCGAGCACCCGGTCACCGGCGAGGAAATGTTCTTCGAAGCCGAACTTCCCACCGATTTGAAGGAACTGGACGCAGCGCTCGAACCTTACGATCGTGCATACGCTCGTTAACAAAACTTAAGCTGATCTGCCTAGGCCGAAAGGCTAATCTCGAAAATGCAGGCGCGCACGCAACCGATCGTGCCGCCAATGCATTATCGTCGCGGGCGGGTCTTATCAGCGCCCGAAATCGACCTATATATCCCGTGTGCCCTCCTGTGCCGTAAAGGACGGGGTGGGTGCGCTCTGCCCGTAGAACGGGGGAAAGGGGGACTAAAAATGGCCCAGTCCAATCTACCGGTTCTTTCAACCGAAGGTGGCCTCAGCCGCTATCTCCAGGAAATCCGCAAGTTCCCGATGCTGGAACCGGATGAGGAGTTCATGCTGGCCAAGCGCTACAAGGAGCATGCCGATCCGTCGGCGGCCCAGAAGCTCATCACCTCGCATCTGCGCTTGGTAGCGAAGATCGCGATGGGTTACCGTGGTTACGGCCTGCCGATCTCCGAAGTCATTTCGGAGGGCAATGTCGGCCTCATGCATGCCGTCAAGCGTTTCGAGCCTGACAAGGGCTTCCGCTTGGCGACCTATGCGATGTGGTGGATCCGCGCCGCGATCCAGGAATACGTCCTGCGGTCCTGGTCGCTGGTCAAGATCGGCACCACGGCGGCCCAGAAGCGGCTGTTCTTCAACCTGCGCAAGATCAAGGGTCAGATCGCCGCCCTCGACGACGGCTCCCTGCATCCGGACCAGATCAAGCAAATCGCCACCACCCTCAACGTCTCCGAAGACGACGTGGTGTCCATGAATTCCCGCCTCACCGGCGACGCCTCGCTCAACGCGCCCATGCGCGCCGACGAAGGCGCTTCCGAATGGCAGGATTGGCTGGTGGACGACACGCCGGACCAGGAAACCGTTCTGGGCAACAGCGAGGAATACGACGAGCGCATGGGTCTTCTGACCAATGCCATGGACGTCCTCAACGACCGCGAACGCGCCATCTTCCAGGCACGCCGCCTGCAGGAGAGCCCGGCCACGCTCGAAGAGCTCGCCCAGCAATACGACGTCTCGCGCGAACGTATCCGCCAGATCGAGGTCCGCGCCTTCGAAAAGGTCCAGGAAGCCGTCCAGAACGCCGCCCGGTCCCGCGAAAACGCCTGACCGACGCTCCACATAGAAACCGAAAGCCGCCCTCCGGGGCGGCTTTTTATTTGGATATAGGTTCCAGTAACATCGGCCCCTAAGCCGCCGGCGCATACCGCTCCACCTTGATCTCTCCCTCCCGCTTACGCTGCTGCGCCACGTCCCAGGCAAGCTGCATGCGCAGCATCATGTCCATCTTGACCCCAAAAGCCTTCTCGAAGCGCAGCGCCATTTCCGGCGAGAGCGAGGCGCGCTCGTTGAGCAGGGCGGAAAGCGCGGGTCGGGTCACGCCAAGAATGCGCGCAGCTTCGGTAACGGTAAGGCCATATTCCTCGACAACGTCCGCCCTCAGCACCTCTCCGGGATGCGAAGGATCTTTCATTTCATACATGGCGCTGCCTCAATGATAGTCTTCGAAATCGAGATCGACAGCCTCGGCAGGGTCACCGCTTACTGAAAACGTCAGCCGCCAGTTCGCCGAAACGTGCAGGCTCCAGGTTCCCTTGCGATCCCCGGTAAGCTGGTGCACCCGCCAGGCGGGGAAGGCCCGGAGATCATCGGCAGCCGATGCGGTCTGTAGCGAGGAAATCATGCGCCTGAGTTTTCCGGCCAAAGCCGGCGGCACCCCGGACACCTCGCCTGTCTCGACAAGCCGCTTCAACCCCTTGTGCCTGATCGACCCAATCAGCATATCCCGCCTTCTGTAGCGTGTAAAGCGACACGCTACACCCCTCTCTTCCCCACCGATCAAAGCGGAAGAGCGCCGATACGTCTCTTAGGATTTATCCCGATGCTCAGCGTCGCTCCTTGGGCGGCAGCGGCTGCGGGTTGAGAGCGCCCCAGAAGAAGCGGCTCTGGAATTTTATCCGCGGCTGCACGGCGACCGGCGCCTTGACCTCTCCGCCGGCGACGAACGGCTTTTCCTGCGGCGCGCCGCCGACGATGATGATGCGCTTCTCCTGGCCCTGACCGGCATGGAACTCCCCGGCGGCGACCGATCCGGTGGCGGCGAGGCTGGCAAGCAGGGTGATGGCGATGGCGGCTTTGGCGAAGTTCGGCATTCTCGTCTCCCTTGGCGCCGCACCAGCGCGGCATGGATGACGTTGTGCGCCCCTTCGCCTGAAATCGCCTTGAACCGGCCGTTCAGAATCCGTTCAGGACACCGGAAATCTCGTTCAGAAACTCGTCCTTCGCCCGCGGCCCGGCCATTCTCTCGGTCTTTTTCTGATCCTTGACCAGCTTGGCGAAGATCACCCGCCTGTCGCCCTTGTCCGCCCACCCCACGAACCAGCCCAGCCGTAGCGGTCCCTTGCCGATATAGCTCGTGCCGGTTTTCCCGTGTACGCTCCAGCCTCCGCCCTGATATTGCGGCATCACCTCCCGCGTCATCGCCAGCGCCGCCGTCGAAACCGGCAGCCGATCCTCCAGCAACCGCTCCACGAACGCCACCTGCTGGCGGGGCGTGATGCGCAGCGAGGAATTAAGCCACGCCTTGGTCAACCCGCCCGACACGTCCGCATTGCCGTACTCGAACTCGGCCACATAGCGCGCCAAGGTCTTCATCCCCATTTCCCGGGTCAGCACCCGTGAATACCAGAGCACCGAGTCGCGCAGCCAGGTTTTCGGCGTGGTCGTCGCCTTGTCCTCGGGCTTGTTGACACCATATTCCGTCTTCCATGGCAGCGCCGGATTGTCTCCATCCTTGAGCAAACCGGACTCGAATCCCATCACCGCCAGCGGCACCTTGAAGGTCGAAGCGGGCGTATTGGCCTCGTCACAATCCCTGCCGGATTGATGGATGACCGCCTTGCCGCCGGCATCGACGATCAAGAGGCAATCGGCTCGCGCCACCGCAGGAGCCGTCAGGGCGGCCCCAAGAAAAATCATGAAAATCAGTCGCTTCACGCCTACCTCCGCAAAGCCTCCAGCAAGGCGGGCAAGTGTGACTTTTCGACGATGAGCAGCCAGGGCGTATCGTCCTTGGGCTCGATTTTTATCGTTTCGGTTAAGGCCCGGTTAGAGGTGCCGATGAGCCCGCCCTGTTCGAGATGCAGCCCGTCTAGCGGATAGAGCAGCCCTTCCGAGTGCACGAAATCGATCGGCGCCAAGGGATAGATCGAAACCCGTTCTCCCGCCGGAATCCGGAATGCCAGCGGCCCGCTCATCGCCAGTGCCACGTCGTTCTCGTCCGAAAGAATGATCCGCCGCTCGCGCGCGAACCGCGTCGCCGCGCTCACCGCCGAGAGCGTGTGATCGAAACGCCGCCCGGTCATGCCCAGCGCCAGTGTTACCGGCGCCCGGGTCGAATAGAGGCACTTTTCGAAGTCAGTGGTGATCTGCTCGGCAATGCGGAACACCCGCGTCGCTTCCGGCCAGCCCTCGGGGTCGGAAATCGAATCCATGTCCCCGATCACGGCGTCCGGCACCAGCCCCGCCGCCATGATGGCGTCGCCGCCGCTATCGGCGCCGATCAGCTTGGCGCCCTGGGTGGCCAGCCATTTGAGCAGCGGCACATCCACGGCGCCGCCACCGACGATCACCAGGATACCGTCATGGATGAGCGGAAGGTCGTAGGCGTTAGGGTCTTGCACAGCAGGATAACTCTCTCTATGTCTCAAGCCGTCTCGCTGGGGTGTTCCGGGATTTCCCGGAGCTGAGAGTTACCCATTGAACCTGAACCAGGTCATGCTGGCGGAGGAAGTTCGAGATGGCAAGGGCGCTCGTCTCGCGTCCCCGACCATTCTTATTCCCTTCTCGTTACATGACCGCAACGACCCGAAGGGAACGACCCATGGTCAAATCCATCCGCTTCGCGCTTGCGGTTATCGCTGGTCTTGCCGCGGCTTTGCCCGCGGCCGCCCAGGACGCGCCCAAGCTCACCATCTATACCTATGACGGCTTCGCCTCCGAATGGGGTCCCGGCCCCGGCCTCAAGAAGGGCTTCGAGGCCCAGTGCAACGGCTGCATTGTGAACTTCGTCGCCGCCGATTCCTCCATCGGCGCGCTGCGCAAGGTCCAGCTCGAAGGCGCCACCACCGAGGCCGATATCGTGCTCGGCCTCGATACCGCCACGGCCGGCGAAGCCCGTGCCACCGGCCTCTTTGCCGAGCACGGCCTCGACCTTCAGGGCCTCGACCTGCCGGTGGCCTGGACCGACAAGGAATTCGCGCCGCTCGACTGGGGCTATTTCGCCTTCGTCTACGACAAGACCAAGGTGCCCAACCCGCCCCATTCCTTCGAGGAACTGGCCGCGATGCCGGAGAGCTTCAAGATCGTCATCGAGGACCCGCGCTCCGATACTCCCGGCTTCGGCCTCCTGCTCTGGATCAAGGCCGCCTATGGCGATAAGGCCCCGGAAATCTGGAAGGGCCTCAAGCCCCATATCCTCACCATGGCCAAGGGCTGGTCGGAGGCCTATGGCCTCTTCCTCAAGGGCGAGGCCGACATGGCCATGTCCTACACCACCTCGCCCGCCTATCACGCCGTGGCCGAGAACAACGACAATTACGCTTTCGCCGAGTTCACCGAGGGCCATTACCCGCAGATCGAGGTGGCGGGCATCCTCAAGTCCTCGCCCCACCAGGAACTGGCCAGGCAATTCCTTGCCTATCTCACCAGCAAGGAAGCCCAGACCATCATCCCGACTACCAACTGGATGTATCCGGTGGTCGATATCGGCGATGCCCTGCCGACGGCCTTCAACGCCCAACCCAAGCCCGCCAAGGTTTTGGGCCTCGATGAAGCCACCATCACCGCCAATTCCAAGTCCTGGATCGATGAAGCCCTCGCAGCCATCCAGTGAGGTGCAGCTGATCCTGCCGTCCCGCCCGCTCCGCCTCGTCGGCGGAGCGGCTTTCGCCCTGGCCATTGCCGGGCTTGTCGTGCTGGTTCTCTGGTCGATCCTCCACGCTGCGGCCAGCGAGCCGCAGGTTGCCCAGTCCAGCATCGATATCGCCCACCTGCTGCGAATGACCTCCATTCAGGCCGGGTTGACGACGGCCCTCTCGCTTCTTGTCGGCACGGCCCTGGCCTGGTGCCTCAACCGCTTGACCTTTGCCGGCCGCGGCCTTGTCGTCGGCCTTTTCGCCGCCGCCATCGTCACGCCGGGCCTTATCGTCGCCTTCGGCCTGCTCTCGGTCTGGGGCCGCAGCGGCTGGATCAATGCCGCACTCTCCCCGCTCGGCCTTTCCATCGGCAATCCGATGTTCGGCCTGCCCGGCATCCTCTTTGCCCATGTCATCCTCGATGCCGCCTTTGCCGCCCGCGTGCTTCTCGCCCGGCTCGACGGCATTCCGGCGGCGCGCCTCAAGACCGGCCAGAGCCTGGCGCTCGGGTCCTGGCAGCGCTTCGCCATCATCGATTGGCCGGCCATTCGCGGCGCCTTGCCCGGCCTCGCCGCCATCATCTTTCTCCTGGCCTTCACCAGCTTCCCCATCGTGCTGCTGCTCGGCGGCGGCCCTGCCAACCAGACGCTGGAAGTCGCCATCTATTCGGCCGTACGCCTCGATTTCGACCTGCGCGGCGCCGTCAACCTCGCCCTTGCCCAGATCGGCGTCTGCTCGGCCATTATCCTCGTGGCCTCGGCGCTCGCACCCGTCCCCACCAGCCTCGGACCCTCTGCCGGCCAATCCTGGTCCGATCGCCCGGCAGCGCGCGTGCTGCAATGGTTGGTCCTGGGCCTCTGCCTCCTCGCCTTCGTGCTGCCGCTTCTCTCGGTGCTCATCGACGGACTGGCGCCCGGCCTCGATGGCATCCTCGCCGTCGCCACCCGGCCAAGCTTCCAGACCGCGGTGATCACCAGCCTCGTCATCGGCCTCGCCTCGGCGACCCTCTGCATCCTCGTGGCGCTGCTCCTCGCCATGGCCCGCGCCACCACCGCCAGCCGCTTCGCGCGCATGGGCCTCGGCGCTCCGGCCTATGCCTATCTCGCCGTCCCCGCCGTGGTCCTCGCCCTCGGCTTCTTCCTGCTGGTCCGTAATCTCGGCATTCGCGCCGACACGGCTGCGCCTTATGTCGTGGTCATCGCCAACGCCCTGCTGTCGCTGCCCTTCGCCGTCGCCACCCTCGCCCCGCCGCTCGAAGCCATTGCGCGCGGCCAGGGCCGTCTCGTCCGGGCCCTCGGGCTCTCCGGCTGGCAGCAATTCGCGCTGGTGGAATTTCCCCTGCTCGGCCGCGATCTCGGCGTCGCCTTCGCACTCGCCTTCTGCTTCTCACTGGGCGATCTGGGCGTCATCTCGCTTTTCGGCACCCAGGATTTCGCCACCCTGCCTCTCCTCATGTATCGCGCCCTCGGCACCTATCGTAGCAACGATGCCGCCGTCATCGCCGCGCTCATGCTCATCCTGTCGCTTCTCGCCTTTGTCGGCCTGCCGCGCCTCTTCGAAAAGCTCAGCCATGCTCAAGCTTGATGCTCTGACCTACGCCCATCCGGACGCCGGTCCCGCCTATCGCTTCGACATGCTGGCCTATCCCGGCCAGGTCACCGCCGTCACCGGCCCCTCGGGCTCGGGCAAATCCACCCTGCTGGATCTCATCGCCGGGTTCCTGAAATCGAGTTCGGGCAGCTTGACGCTCGACGGCCTCGATCTGCTGCCGTTGCCACCCGAAAACCGGCCCGTCTCTCTGCTCTTTCAATCCGAAACGCTTTTCGAGCACCTGACGGCCGAACGCAATATCGCCCTGGGCCTGCCACGCCACACGCCGCGCGCCGAAGCCGCTGCCCGCATCGGCGCCGCCCTTGCCGAAGTCGGCCTGCCCGATATAGGCCACCAGCGCGCCGCGACCCTTTCGGGCGGCCAGAAGCAGCGTGTCGCCCTCGCCCGCACCCTGCTACGCAGTCGCCCCATCCTGCTGCTGGACGAACCCTTTTCGGCGCTGGACGACGATACTCGCATCGCCACGCGCACCCTGGTGCGCAACCTCACCCAGCGCCATCGCTGGCACACCATTCTGGTCAGCCACCATGCCGACGACGTCGCCGCCCTGGCGACGCTGAAATACCGGATCGAAGCGGGACGATTGGTCGAAGGATAAGATACCCCAAGACAAAATGGCCCCGACAGGCGTCGGGGCCATCAATTCAGTCCAGTGCGAGAAGCTCTAATTGTCCGCCAGCGGCGGCGCTTTCGCCCATTCGGCGAAGACGCTGTCGAAGAGCTTGGCTGCCTCGTCGTCCTTTTCCAGCGTGATGATGGCACGCTTGCCGGTGGCGTAGATGATGGCCAGGTCGATCCACTTGCGCGAAGTGAGCAGGTTCGTATTGGTCGCCGTGTCGGTGGGCGAGGCGCTCAGCGCGAAGAGGAACGAATTGCCCACCACGCGCGCCGAGGCGCCGACCAGTGGGGTGCCCTGCACCAGTTCCTCGTTCTTGAGCAATACGCCAGGCAGGCCCGCAATGGCGCCGCCGATAAAGGTCTGGCTGACGTCGAAATTGACTTCCATCAGGTGGCTGGCCGGCAGGCTCGGATCGGCATTGCGCCGGATCAGGACATCGACAGTGAGGTTGCGCGCCGGAATCTTGGCCTTGCCGACAAGCGTGGGCTGGCCGACCTCGTCTTTGCCCTGCGTCCATTCCACCGTGCCCGAGAACGGCACGGCGCCGGTCGTGCCGTCGTCCGAGGCCTCGAGCAGCAGCGACTGGTTGCCATTGAGGTTCGCCGTCGTCGGCGCATTGGCGTTGGCATTGGCCACCTGCGGCGCCGCGGCCGGCTCGCTCGAAGGCAGGCGCTCGTCGCTCTTGTCGTCGGAGGCGGGGGGCGCATTGGTGTCCGTTGCGGGTGCCGGCGGCACTGCGGCCACGGCGGGCGCGGAAATCTCGGCCGGCAACCGGTCGTCCTGCTTGAGCTCCTGGGTGGCTTCCGCCGTCTGCGCCGTTGCCACGGTATTTCCCGGCCCCGTCGCTTCGCCGCCTTCGGCAGTCGGAGTCGCCTCGGCAGGCGCGTCGGTGGCTTCGCTCACTGCAACGCTCTGGCCGAACATGGCCGCCGGGTCGACATAGCCCTCGCGCCAGGCCCAGTAGCCGGCGCCGCCCGCCCCCAGCAGCAGGAGCAGGAAGACTGCAAGGAAAATCGTCACCGCGTTGATGCCGCCACTGCGCTCGACCGGACCGGGCTCGAACCCTTCATCCTCGTCGTCGAAAGCCAGCACGGGCTTGTCGGTCTTAGGTTTGTCGATCTTGAGCTTGTCGCTCCCGGCTGCGCCGATTTCATCGCCCTTGCCCGCCAGGGAGAGTTCGGGTTCGGGCGCTGTCGCCACAGTCTCGCCGCGCGCTTCGCGGTCGAGGGTGGCGATGGCGCGGTCGATGGCGACCTGCGGATCGTTGGCCGGCACTTCGGCGACGCCGGGCTCCAGCTCCACCTCGCGCACGCTCGAGAGCGCTACCGCGCCATGTTGCTCGATCGCGGCGATCGGCTCGGCCACATGCTGGCGCGCCACGGCCTGCCCATGCAGGGACGGTTCGACCCGCTGCGCCGCAACTGCGGCCAGCCCGTCGCGGCGCGGTTCGAAACTCGGCCCCTTGAGCGGCGCACCCTGCGTACGGGTGGATGGATTGCTGAAGATGAGGGGGGAGGATGGGCCGCCCTTATTGGCCTCGGCACGCGCCACGATCGAAGGAATGGGGCGCGGAGGTTCGGCAGGCGCGGGCGTCTCGGCCACTTCCGGGGCGACTTCCACCACCGGCTCGGCCACAGCCTCCACCGGCTCGGCCTCGGCGCGATCGGCTTCATCGATCAGCGCCTGGATCGTATCGACGGCCTCCTCCTCTTGGGAGGGAGCGTCGTGCTGCCGCTCGGGTTCCGGCAGGCTTGCCTCAACTGCCGTTTCCGGTTCGGCCTCCACCACCGGCTCCGGCTCGATCGCGGGTTCCGGCTCGGTTTCCGCCTCGGGCTCGATTTCCTGTGCAAAAACCGGTTCCTCGACCGGTTCGGGCTCCGCGTCATAGGCCTCGAGCACGGGCGGAGCGGGTTCCGGCTCGGGCGGCGGCGGTGCCGCCACCGGCTCGGGCACCCGCACGCTTGGCGCGGGCGCTTCTTCCTGGCGTTTGAGATCGGCGATCACCGCCTCGCTGGCTTCCCGCTCGACCTGGCGGATGCAGTCTTCCAGTTGCAGGCGGTGCTGGGTGATTTCACGGGCAGGCAGGGGAGGATCGATGGCGCGCAGTTGTCCGACCAGCGCAGTCCGCGCCTTTTCATAGACCGCACGCCGAGCGGCGCCGTTGTTTTCAGGCAGGGCTGCAATTGCCCGCCTTAACAGCTCTTTGTAATCCGCCATTGCCTACCTGGTACCCACAAATTCAACGCGGTGTTTTAACAAAAAAACTCAATCTTGGAACGGGTCATGTACCAGGATGGTATCGTCCCGCTCCGGACTCGTCGAAAGCAATGCTACCGGCGCCCCGATCAGCTCTTCGATATAGCGGACATACTTGACGGCCTGAGCGGGCAATTCCGCCCAGCTCCTGGCCCCAGCCGTGGTTTCCGACCAACCTTCGAGCGTTTCATAGATCGGCTTAACTGCTGCTTGTGCCCCCATTGAGGCAGGCAAATAATCAATTCGTGAACCGTTGAGCTCGTAGCCCACGCACACCTTGATCTCCTTGAGACCATCGAGGACGTCGAGCTTGGTCAAGGCAATACCGGTAATGCCCGAGGTCTTCACCGTCTGTCTGACCAGGACCGCATCGAACCAGCCGCAGCGGCGCGGACGCCCTGTATTGACGCCGACCTCGCGCCCGACCGTCGCCAGGTGCCTGCCGATCTCGTCGTCGAGCTCGCACGGGAACGGACCTTCGCCAACGCGGGTCGTATAGGCCTTGGTGATGCCCAGCACATAGCCGATCGCCGTCGGCCCGAGGCCCGAGCCGGCTGCGGCCTGCCCGGCAACGGTGTTGGACGAGGTGACGAACGGATAGGTGCCGTGGTCGTTGTCGAGCAGCGCGCCCTGCGCGCCCTCGAAGAGGATGCGGGCGCCGGCGCGGCGCTTCTCATCGAGGATCTCATAGACCCGGTCCATATAGGGCAGGATCTGGCCCGCCACCGACATCAGCTCCTCATAGAGCGCTTCGGCGGAAAGCTCGGCGAGCCCCAGGCCACGGCGCAGCGCATTGTGATGCGCCAGCAGCCGCTCGATCTTGGGCATCAGGGTATCGGGCTCGGAAAGGTCGATGAGGCGGATGGCGCGGCGGCCGACCTTGTCCTCATAGGCCGGGCCGATGCCGCGGCGGGTGGTGCCGATCTTGAGGCCGGAATTGGCATCCTCCCTGATGCCGTCGAGCTCGCGGTGGAGCGACAGGATCAGCGGGGCATTGTCGGCGATGCGCAGGATTTCTGGGGTGATTTCGACGCCCTGCGCCGAGAGCTTTTCCATTTCGGCCACGAAATGGTGGGGATCGACCACCACGCCATTGCCGATGACCGAGAGCTTGCCGCGCACCAGGCCCGAAGGCAGCAGGGCAAGCTTATAGCTCACCCCGTCGATGACCAGCGTGTGGCCGGCATTGTGGCCGCCATGGTAGCGCACCACCACATCGGCGCGCTCGGAGAGCCAATCCACGATCTTGCCCTTGCCCTCGTCGCCCCATTGCGAACCGACGACCACAACGTTAGCCATCTAAAACTTTCCTCGATCGGAGGGCCATGGCAGGCCGGCGGCGGGCCGGAGGTGACGCATGGCCGAGTTCAGTTTGACGCCGGTCACGATAAGCAGGTAGGCATGACGGCGCGTTTTTACGGCGCACCAATACATGAGAAGTGTGCCGATGACAAAGCCGCAAGCAATGACCGGCAGCGGCCTTGTGTCCCTGGTTATGGACCGGCCCTACCTGCTCCTGACCATCACCCCGCTCTTCTGGGCCGGCAACGCCGTTGCCGGCAAGATGGCGGTCGATCAGGTCGATCCCTATACGCTCATCGTCATGCGCTGGTTCGCGGCCCTGCTCCTGGTTTTGCCCTTCGCCTGGCGGCACCTCAAGGCCGACTGGCCCGCCATCCGCAAGGGCTGGCTGATGCTCACGCTTTATGGCGTCGTCGGCTATACGGGCTTCAACGTACTGCTCTATGGAGCCGCCCATTATACCAGCGCCGTCAACACTTCGATCGAGCAGGCGCTTATCCCTGTCCTCGTCATTCTGGGCAATTTCGTCATCTTCCGGGTGCGCTCGACCGCGCTGCAATTGCTCGGCGTCTTCCTCACCATTTTTGGCGTGGTCTTTACCGCCGTGCATGGCGATTTCGGCCGCCTCATCACGCTCGACATCAACCAGGGCGATGCCCTGATGATCCTGGCCTCGATCTCCTATGCCGCCTATTCGCTGCTGCTGCGCTACCGTCCGCCTATCCACTGGCTGAGTTTCCTCGTCACCACCTTCGCCGCGGCGCTCGTGGCCGGCTGCGTCTTCCAGGTCATGCTCGGCGGCGGCATCACGGCCATCGTCACCGGCATCGCCCACACCACCCCGCTCGGCTGGACCATCATCGCCTATGTCGCCTTCCTGCCCTCGGTGGTTGCCCAGCTCTTTTATGCCCGCGGCGTCGAGATCATCGGCGCCAACCGGGCGAGCCTGTTCATCAACCTGATTCCGGTTTACGGTACCCTGCTCTCGATCATCATCCTCACCGAGCCGATCGAGCCCTATCACCTCATTACCGCGGTCCTCGTCATCGCCGGTATCGCCCTGGCCGAAATAGCGGCGCGCAAATGAAAACCGCCCTCCCGATATCCCGGAAGGGCGGCGGATTTTCATTCAAATTTTATCGATTCAGAAGCGCAAAGCCTTGGCCTGCTTGACGCCTTCCAGCTTGCCGATCTCCGACAATTGCTCATCGTTGATCGTGCCGTCGATCGAAACCAAAGCGATGGCGTCCCCACCTTCCTCGACACGGCCGAGGTTGAAATTGGCGATGTTGACGCCGAGCTGGCCGAGCAGCGTGCCCAGACGACCGATATGGCCAGGACGATCCTCGTTGGTGACATAGAGCATGGAGGGGGTCAGTTCCGCTTCCATGTTGATGCCCTTGACCTGGATGATGCGCGGCTTGCCGTTGGCGAAGACGGTGCCGGCGACACCACGTTCCTGCTTGTCGGTCACCACCGTCAGGCGAATGTAGCTTTCATAGGCGCCCTGCTGCTCGCGGGTGATGACTTCCACCGCAATGCCGCGATCCTTGGCGATCTGCGGGGCCGAGACCATGTTGACGTCCTGAAGCTGCGGCTTCATCACGCCGGTCAGCGCCGCTGCCGTCATCGGGCGCACATTGAGCCCGGCCACGGTGCCTTCATACTCGATGCGGATGCCCTTGATATCGCTGTCGGTGAGTTGGCCGGCGAACGACCCAAGCGTCTCGGCGAGCTTGACATAAGGCGTCAGGCGCGGCGCTTCTTCCGCCGAGATCGACGGGAAGTTGAGCGCGTTGGTGATCTCGCCGGTCATCAGGTAGGCCGAGATCTGCTCGGCAACCTGCAGCGCCACGTTCTCCTGGGCTTCGGTGGTCGAAGCGCCGAGGTGCGGGGTGCAGATGACATTGTCCAGCTCAAAGAGCGGATTGTTGACCGCCGGCTCCTCCACGAACACGTCGAGCGCGGCACCTGCAACCTTGCCGGCCTTGAGCGCGTCGTAGAGCGCGGCTTCATCGATCAGGCCGCCACGGGCGCAATTGATGATGCGCACGCCGTCCTTGACCTTGGCCAGGGCTTCCCGGGAGAGAATGTTCCTGGTCTGCTCGGTGAGCGGGGTATGGAGCGTGATGAAATCGGCGCGCGCCAGCAGGTCATCCAGCTCGACCTTTTCAACGCCGAGATCGAGCGCACGCTCGGGCGACAGGAACGGATCGAAGGCGATGACCTTCATGCGCAGGCCCTGCGCACGGTCGGCCACGATCGAGCCGATATTGCCGGCGCCGATGATGCCGAGCACCTTGCTGGTGACTTCCACGCCCATGAAGCGGTTCTTTTCCCACTTGGAGGCGCGGGTCGAAGCGTCGGCTTCCGGGATCTGGCGGGCCAGCGAGAGCATGAGCGAGATGGCATGCTCGGCGGTCGTGATGGAATTGCCGAAGGGCGTATTCATCACGATGATGCCCTTCTTGGTCGCGGCCGGGATGTCGACATTGTCGACACCGATGCCGGCGCGCCCGATCACCTTGAGATTGGTGGCCGCCGCGATGATCTTCTCGGTTACCTTGGTGGCCGAGCGGATGGCGAGACCGTCATACTGGCCGATGACTTCGAGGAGCTTGTCCTTGTCCTTGCCCAGATCGGGCAGGTAATCCACCTCGACGCCATTGTCCTTGAAGATCTGGACGGCGGTCTTGGAGAGCTTGTCGGAAACGAGAACCTTGGGCATGTGAGCACCCTTTTGCCGGAATCCTGAACGGATTCTGAATGAAGATGAACGGGGAGAAGCGGCCGGATGAACCGGCCGCGGCAGTCCAGCCTTAGGCGGCAGCCTTGAGCGCGGCCTTTTCGGCGGCGAAGGCGTAATCGAGCCACGGCGTCAGCGCCGCCAGATCGGAAGCCTCGACCGTCGAGCCGGCCCAGATGCGCAGACCCGAGGGCGCGTCGCGATAGGCGCCGATGTCGTAGGCTGCGCCGGCCTTGTCGAGCCGCGAGACGATGGCCTTGGCGAAAGCCGCCTGCTTGTCGTCATCGAGCGCGGTGACTTCCGGATCGGTGATCACGAGGCAGACCGAAGTATTGGAGCGCTCGTTTTCCTGCTTGGCGAGGAAATCGATCCAGGGGGTCTTGGCGACCCAGTCGGCCAGCACCTTGAAATTGGCGTCAGCGCGGGCCTGCATGGCCTTGAGCCCGCCAGCGCGCATGCCCCATTCCATCGCGTCCACGGCATCTTCGATGCAGAGCATGGAGACGGTGTTGATGGTGGCGCCTTCAAAGACATCGGCCATCAGCTTGCCGCCCTTGGTGAGGCGGAAGATCTTGGGGAGCGGACGGTCGGGCTTGAACGTCTCAAGCCGCTCGACGGCACGCGGCGACAGGATCAGGATGCCATGGGCGGCTTCGCCACCCAGCGCCTTCTGCCAGGAGAAGGTGACGACATCGAGCTTGGAAAAATCCATGTCCTGGGCGAAGGCCGAGGAGGTGGCGTCGCAGATGGTGAGACCCTTGCGATCGGCCGCGATCCAGTCGGCGTTCGGCACGCGCACGCCTGAAGTCGTGCCGTTCCAGGTGAAGACCACGTCGCGGTCGAAATCGACCTGCTTGAGGTCCGGCAGCTCGCCATAGGGCGCCTTGAGGATGCGGACGTCTTCGAGCTTGAGCTGCTTGGTGACGTCGGTCACCCAGCCTTCGCCGAAGCTTTCCCAGGCGAGCATGTCGACGCCGCGGGCGCCGAGCATGCCCCAGAGCGCCATTTCGACGGCGCCGGTATCGGAGGCGGGCACGATGCCGATCAGGTAATCGGCCGGCACTTCGAGCAGCTCACGGGTGAGCTGGATCGCCTTTTCGATCCGCGCCTTGGCGGGCTTGGCACGATGCGAGCGACCAACGAGCGCGTTGGCAAGTGCCTCGACCGTCCAGCCGGGACGCTTCGCACAGGGACCAGAAGAGAAATTGGGATTAGCCGGTTTTACCGCCGGTGCGGTTAGGGGCGTATCAGCCATGAGCGACCCTCCCAGGTCGATTGCCTTGCGTTAGGGCAAGGTGTCCTGAGGCGGGAGATATGACGGGAAAGGGGTGGCTGTCAATGGGTTTGGAATGCCGCATCCCGCTGCAAGTGCGTCCAAATCGGGCACCGCCATTTTCGTCCGCGTCCTGCAGGCCCGATCAAAGCCCTGCACCGACGAGAAAAACGACAACGGCGGCAGCCACGACCAGATCGGTTGCCATGGCGATGGTTTCCTTGCGGTTTCGGTCGCGGCGCAGGGCATGCATGATTCCATCCAGACCCAGGAAGAGGCCGCCAGCGATGGCCGCAGGCATCAGGAACTGGACAAACGGCAAGCTCAGGATGGCGATCAGTCCGAAGGCAAGGTTGGCAAAACCCAGTTCCCGGACAATGTCGCTTGCCTGCTCCGTCACACCAAAGATCTTGGTGGCCGTGAAGTCAGGACGTATCACCTGGGAGGCCCCCGCCAGCAGCAGCCTCAAGCCGATGCCCCAGAAAGTGAACCACTGCCCCACCAGGAACAGTGGATCGGAGCCTGGCGCGACCAGCAGGTGCACGATGACGGAAGCAATCGGCAGGACGACCATCAAGCCAATGGTGACGACGAAATACATGTGAGGCTCCTCCCGGCCTGTCGATGATGATCCGGACCGAGGACATGGAGCCTCGGTTGCCGCTCCGCTTTGTCCACTTTTTACAAATCCCGCCGCGGCAACCCAACCCTTAAAACACCAGCGACCGATGCAGCGCCGTGCCGGCCATGACCCCGTCGCCGACGGCCCAGGTGACGTTGTGGGCAGAACGGGTGATATCGCCGGCCGCGAAGACGCCGGGCACCGTGGTCGCCTTGAAATCGTCGGTGCGCACGGTCTTGCCCATGGGGCCGGTATCGATGGCGCAGCCGAGCTGCTCGGCAATGTCGCTGTTGAAATGGGTTTCAGGCGCCAGGTAGAGCGCCTTGAGCGGCAGGCGGCGGCCGTCCTCGAGAGTGATGGTTTCATCCTCGAAGCCGAGCACCCGGCCCGGCTCGATGGCGACGCCGCGGCGTTCGAGCTCGGCCAAAGTCTCGGCATCGGGCGCTTCCCCGCCATTGAGGAAATAGGTGGTCGGGCCCCATTCGGCGATCAGCATGGCCTGATGGCCCGACATCGGCATGGTGCGCAGGACACCCAGCTTTTCGCCGGCGAATTCGATGCCGTGGCAATAGGGGCAATGCAGCACCGTCTTGCCCCAGCCTGCAGCCAGCCCGGCAATCTCGGGCAATTGATCGCGCAGGCCATAGGCCAGCACGAGATAGCGCCCTTCGACGACCTCGCCGCTGTCGAGCGTCACCGCGAAGCTGTCGCCCCGGCGCTCCGCCGTGACCGCACGCGCCGCGGTGAACTGCACGCTGGGATAAGCCTCAACCTGCGCCCGCGCCTCGGCCACCATATCGAGCGGCGGGCTGCCGTCGCGCGAGAAGAAGCCATGCGAATGCTCGGCAAAGCGGTTGCGCGGCGCGCCCGCATCGATGATGCGCACGTCGCGCCGTCCGCGAGCGATGTAGGTAGCTGCCGAAAGGCCGGCAAAGCTGCCGCCGATGACGATAGCGTCATGAACCATGGGAATGCTCCAGATCGGGAATGCCGCCTCGTTCGAGGTAGCGTTGATGAAAATCGGCGGCGAGCTGCGCCAGCGTGACTTCGCCGAAGCGCGCCAGCAGCAGCGTTTCCGCCTCGCGGAACGCGCCGTCGAGCGCGGCATTGACCGCCTGTTCGACAAGGCAGCCCGGCGTCTCCGTGCGATTGCTCATGGCCAGGAGCTCGGGGCTCCCCAGCGCCGCGTAGATATCGCGCAGCGTCACCGCCTGGAGATCGCAGGCCAGCGTCCAGCCGCCGCCATGCCCCTTCTCGGAGGTGACGAAGCCGGCTTCGCGCAGGCCCGCCATGGTGCGGCGCACCACGACCGGATTGGTGTTCATCACCATGGCCAGCATCTCGGAAGTGACCGGGCGATCAAGCTCGGCCATGTGCAGGAGGACGTGCAGGACGCCCGACAATCGGCTGTCTCGTTTCATGTAACAACATATGTTACATGATCGACCGAACGTCAACCCTCGCCGTTTTCGTCTGCGAAACCGATCTAGCTGACGAGGGCTGCGACCACCGCGCCCGTCGCCGTCACGATGTCGGCGGGCCGGATATGGATCTGCAGCCCGCGCTGCCCGCCATTGACATAGACGCGCTCGTGAGGGAGCGCCGTCTCCTCGATGGCGGTGCGGATGGCCCGCATCTGGCCGAAGGGGCTGATGCCGCCGACCTTGTAGCCGGTGATGCGCTCGGCATCGGCCGGCTTCATCATCTGCGCCGACTTGCCGCCAAAGGCTGCGGCGAGCTTTTTCATCGACACCTCCCGGTCGGATGGCACAATGACGCAGGCCGGCCTGTCATCGACAAGCGCCATGAGCGTCTTGAGCACGCGCCCGGGGCTTTCTCCCAGGGCCTCGGCGGCCTGCAGGCCGATGCGGTCGGCATTGGGATCGTACTCGTAGGTGGCCACTTCGAAGGGAATGCCGGCCGTTTCGAGCGCTCTGGTCGCACGCGTCGCCTTGGACATGCTGCGTCCCCTTTTTCAAAAACTGCATCGAAGCACTCCTAGGAGGCGACGCCTTGCCAGTAAAGCCCGCCCCCGGCCTCGACACCTCCGGCCGCAAACTCCTTTGCGCGAATAAACTGGCCGTTAATCGAAGTTCGCTGAATATGCAGCCGTGAGAATGACTTCACGTCGTCACGCGGGGGCAGTCAAAACGTAGGCAGGCGGCCATGCGCCGGTGCCCGTTTCGCACGCCAACCTCCCAGCGCGCCTCGTGCAGCCCTCTTGCCGCGTAAGATGAGTTGTCGGCCGAGTATAGACCCAACGCTCTGTTTTAGTTCTGTGTGCGAGTACCCAGTAGAATGCGTCTGATCGTTGGTATCATCGTCGTCATCGTCTCCGTCATCGGCGGTTATGCAGCCATGGGCGGTCATCTCGAAGTGCTGGTGCAGCCCTTCGAAGCGGTCATCATCCTGGGCGCGGCGCTCGGCGCCTATGTCATCGGCAATACCGGGCCGGTGCTCAAGCAATCGCTCGGCATCTTCAAGACCATCATGCGCGGCCCGCGTTACAACAAGGCGGCCTATGTCGAGCTGCTGGGCCTGCAATACACCATTTTCAAGCTGGTGCAGTCCAAGGGCATGCTCGCCCTCGAGCCCCATATCGAAAACCCGAAATCCTCCTCGCTCTTCGCGCAGTTCCCCAAATTCGCCGCCAACCATCACGCGGTCGAATTCATGTGCGATTACCTGCGCATGGTGACCCTGGGCACCAATAACGTCCATGAAATGGATTCGCTCATGGACGAGGAACTGGAAACCCATCACCAGGAGAACCAGCGCCTGGTCAACGCCGTGCAGGCCCTTGCCGACGGCACCCCGGCCCTCGGCATCGTCGCCGCCGTGCTCGGTGTGATCAAGACCATGGGCGCCATCAGCGAGCCCCCCGAAGTGCTCGGCCACATGATCGGCGGCGCGCTCGTGGGCACGTTCCTGGGCGTGTTCGTCGCCTATGCCTTCTTCGGCCCTATCGCGCAGGCCCTGCGCAATATCTACGAGGCGGAAGGCAAGTATTTCCTCTCCATGAAGGTGGGCCTGCTCGCCCATATTTCCGGCAACCCGCCGGTCATGGCCATCGAATTCGCCCGCAAGATGCTGATGTCGGAAGACCGTCCGACCTTCCTCGAAGTCGACCAGGCAACTGCCAATCTCCAGGCCGCTGCCTGATCGGGCAGGCGCAGTAAGGACGAACGACCATGGCCGGCCTCGAGCAGCCCATCATCATCAAGAAGATCAAGAAGAGCGACCATGGCCATCATGGCGGCGCCTGGAAGATCGCCTATGCCGACTTCGTGACGGCGATGATGGCCTTCTTCCTGCTGCTCTGGCTCATCTCCATGGCGACGCCCGAGCAGAAGAAGGGTCTTTCGGACTATTTCGCCTCCAAGAGCATCAGCGAGAGCACCAGCGGCGCCGGCGGCGTGCTGGGCGGCCGCGCGCTCGACGAGGAAGGCGCCAAGATGGCCGGCCCGGCCCCGGATGCCCGAGATATCATCGCCACCCCGCCCCCGAGCACCCATCCGGGCACGGATGCCGCAGCCATATCCGGCCGCGAGGGCCAGAAGGGCCAGACCGAAGTGGCCAAGACCTCGCAGATGGACCTGCAGGCCCGCGACGAGCAGGCTTTCGCCGCCGCTGCCGCCAGCATCCGCCAGGCCTGGCAGGCCATGCCCGACATCACCGAAATCCAGGACAACCTGCTACTCGAGGAGACCCCGGAAGGGCTCAATATCCTGATCGTGGACCGCGAAGGCCGCCCGATGTTCCCGGAAGGCTCGAAATATCCGTTCGAGCTCACCCGCAAGGCCATCGCCGCCATCGCGCCGGTGCTCCAGCAGCAATCCAACCAGGTGGCGATCTCGGGCCATACCGCCGCGGGCGGCAAGTATCCGAACGAGAATTACGGCCCCTGGCAGCTCACCAGCGACCGCGCCAATGTCGTGCGCTCGATCCTGGGCGAGCATGGCCTGTCGGATGACCACATGAGCTCGGTCGCCGGCCGCGCCACCGCCGAGCCGCTCTTCCCCAACGACCCGTACCTCGCCGCCAACGAGCGCATCAAGATCACGCTGCTCCACGAGGCCCCGCCGGTTCCCGCCGACCTCGCGCCCTGATGCCAGCGGCCCACGGGCCGCGATACTTTCCGCTGGACGATCCCGACAGGGGGGCGTTTTCTGGCGCTCGAGGAGAGCGCCATGACCGGACCGTCCACCAGCAATGCCGTCATCGTCGCCGCCAGCCCGCAGGTCGCCTACGCGGCATGTCTCGACCCCGACGCCCTGCTCGCCTGGCTGCCGCCCGCCGACATGACCGGCAGCTTCCATCATTTCGAGGCGAGGGAAGGCGGCGGCTACCGCATGTCGCTTTTCTATTCCGAGAGCGAAACCGCCCATCCCGGCAAGACCGGCGAGCGCGAGGATCGCGTCGATGTCCGTTTCCTCAAGCTCGATCCGGGCCGCCGCATCGAGGACGCGATCTCCTTCGTCACCGACGACCCGCAGCTCAAGGGCGAAATCCACCGCGTCACCACGTTCGAGCCGGTGCCGGACGGCACGCTCGTCACCATGACCTTCGAGAACCTGCCGCCGGGCCTCGATCCGCGCGACAATGCCAGGGGCACGGAAATCAGCCTGGGGCAGCTCGCCCGCTATCTGGCGGGGCCGCGTTGAGCGGCCGGGTCCCAGGCGCTCCTTACTGACCGCCGCCGCCCGATTGTCACCTTTTTCAGACACATAGCGCAAAAGCACCAAGTGTCTGTGCCTACGCGAAAAACCGCCGTTGACCGCCAACGGAAACGATTGCATTTTCCGCCCTGTTTGGGGGCTCGCCGGAGGACGGCAGCCATGACTCACGACCAGGACGAAGGTCCGCGGCCTTTTCGCTTCGGACTCAAGACCTTCGGATGGGCGGTCCTCGCCGCCCTTCTCTTGCTGATCATAGGTTGGCTTGAACTATCCGAACCAGTCCGGGCTCAGCAGCCCGGACTGGTCGGCCTCCGTCCGCGTCCGCGTCCGCGACCGGCCTGAACGGAAAACGGGGCCCGCAGGCCCCGTCCCCATGACGTTTGACGATCGCCGGTCAGAATGGCGAATCGGGGAAGTAGAACTGGGAGGCGTTGTCCTTGGTCACCAGCGGCGCGCCGAGGATATAGCGGCCCTGCACCGGGCCGTTGGAGGTGAACTTGGCCACCGTCACATCCATGGCCGTGGCGATCATGGCCGGCGGATAGAGCACGTCCACGGGCACCAGTTCGCTGCCGTCCATCACGCCCTTGATGATGTCCTTCATGCCGGCGCCGCCGACGATGAAGAGATCCTTGTCGCGGCCGGCCTGCTTGACCGCCTCGATGACGCCCAGCGCAATGTCGTCGTCCTGCGCCCAGACCGCATCGATATCGGGGAAGCGCGACAGGAAATCCTGCATCACCTCGAAGCCGTCATCGCGGTTCCAGTTGGCGAACTTGTTGTCGAGGACATTGATGCCCGAGCCGTCGATCTCCTTCATGAAGGCGTCGAACCGTTCGGTATCGATCACCGTCGGGATGCCGCGCAGGATGACGATATTGTCGCCAGACTGGAGGCGGGACTTCATGTACTGGCCCGAAATGCGGCCGAGCTCGGTGTTGTTGCCGGCCACATAGACATCCTCGATGCCCGGCTCGGTGAGGCCGCGGTCGACCACGGTGATGAAGGCGCCGGTTTCCTTGACGCGCTTGACCGGGTCGGTCAGCGGTTCGGATTCGAAGGGCAGCACCACCAGGGCGTTGATCTTCTGCACCGCCACCAGGTCCTCGAGGTCGCTGGCCTGATCGGCCGGGCCGTCGGCGGTGACGAGGATGATGTCGATATTGGGATTGGCCGCCTCGATGCGCTTCTCGGCCTCCTGGGCATGCCAATTGAGCCCGCCCGCCCAGCCATGGGTCGCCGCCGGAATGGAGACGCCGATCCTGATCTTGTCCTGGGCGAGCACCGTGCCGGCCGCGACCAGCGCGGTGGCAAGCGTCAGAGCGCCCATAATCGTCTTCAGTCGCATTGCAATTCCTCCCTGCTTGTTTGATCGCGCCCTGTGGCGCTGCGCCGGCGGCGGCCCTCCCGGCCGCCTGCCGGAATTCCGTGGTCAGTCACTCCCCTTGCGGCGCAGCCGCGCCAGGCTCCCGCGCTGCAGATAAACCGCCGCGATGATGATCACCCCCTGCACCGCCCCGTTGAGGTAGTTCGAGATGATCTCGGTGAGATTGAGAATGTTGCCGATGGCCGTGAGGATCAGCGCCCCGATCACCGTGCCGCCGACGCGCCCGAACCCGCCCTTGAGCACCGTGCCGCCGATGATGACGGCCGCGATCGCTTCCAGCTCCCAGAGCACGCCCGTGGCCGAGGAGGCAGAGCCCAGGCGCGGCACGTAGATGATGGTGGCCAGCGATACGCACAGGCCCTGCAGCACATAGGTGGCGGTGCGCACCCGATCGACCTTGATGGCCGAGTAGCGCGCCACCGCCTCGTTGGAGCCGATGGCCATGCAATAGCGCCCGAAGGCGGTGCGGTTCATCAGCACCCAGCCGATGATCGCCACCACGGCGAAGACGATGACCGGGATCGGCACGCGCAGGATCGAGTCGTAATAGACCGGCCGATAGACGTCGCGGATGGAACTGTTGAGCGAGAGCGTGCCGCCATCGGCGAAATAGGTGACGAGCGAGCGATAGATGCCCATCGTGCCCAAAGTGACGATGAAGGCCTCGATCTTGGCCTTGGTGGTCATGAAGCCGTTGATGAAGCCGGCGCCGAACCCCAGAATGACGGAGGTGCCGCAGCCGATGAGCACCGTGGTGACGCCTACCCCGAACGTGCCCACGGCATTGTTCATGACGATGATCATGACCCCGGCGATGAAAGCCGCCATCGAGCCGACCGAAAGGTCGATGCCGCCCGCGGTGATGACGAACGTCGCCCCCACCGCGATGATGCCGATAAAGGCCGAGCGCGTGAGAAGATTGGAGATATTGCCCTCGCTGGCGAAAGCCGGATTGAGCATGTAGCCGAATATGCACAGCAGGATCAGCGCCAGCAGCGGCCCCGCCGTCTTGAGATCGAGCCGGAAGCCGCGCGAGGCCGCCGGCTTGCTTGTGTCATGCGCTGATACGCTCATTGTCCCCCCTCAGGCCCGTCGCATAGCGCATGATCTCGTGCTCGGAGATTTCCGAACCCTCCAGCATGCCCGCCATGCGTCCTTCCCGCATGACGAGGACGCGGTGGGAAAGCCCGATCACTTCCTGCATTTCAGAGGAGATGAGGATGATCGACTTGCCTTCGAGCGCGAGCGCCGCGACGATGTGATAGATCTGCTGCTTGGTGCCGACATCGATGCCGCGCGTCGGCTCGTCGATGATGATGATCTCGGGCAGGCTTTCCATCACCTTGCCCAGTAGAAGCTTCTGCTGGTTGCCGCCCGAAAGCTGGCCGACGCGCACCGAGGCGTCGCGTGCCCGGATGTCGAACCGGCGCACCGCACGCTCCAGCGCCCCGGCTTCGCCGGCGCCATCGATGAAGCCGCCCCTGATATGCCGGCGCAGCGTCAGCAGCGTGAGATTGGGCAGCAGGCCCATATTGAGCAGCAGGCCCTTGCCCTTGCGGTCCTTGGTCATATAGGCGAGGCCGGCATCGACCGACTGGCGCAGGTCGTGATAGCTGGCCGGCTTGCCGTTGACCTCGATCGAGCCGCCAAGACGCGGACGCAGGCCGACAATAGCCTCGGCCACCGCCGTGCGACCCGAGCCGATGAGGCCGGCAAATCCCAAAATCTCGCCGCGCCGCAGGGCAAAGCTCACATTGGCGATGCCGGGCGCCGAAAGCCCGGAGACGCGGAGCACCAGAGGCGCATCGACATCGGGCTCACGCTTGGGCGGATAAAGGTTGGAAAGCTCGCGCCCGACCATCATCTGCGCGATGGAATCGGGCGTCATCTCAGTGGTGGGCACGGTGGCAATGAGTTGACCGTCGCGCAGCACGGTGACGCGATCGGAAAGCCGCATGATCTCGTCGAGCTTGTGCGAAACGAAGATGATGGCCACGCCCTTGGCCTTGAGCCGGTCGATCTGGGCGAAGAAGGTCTCCGTCTCCGCCCCCGAAAGCACGGCCGTGGGCTCGTCCATGATGAGGATGCGCGCCTCGCGGCTGATGGCCTTGGCGATCTCGACCATCTGCTTGTCGGCCACCGACAGGGTGTTGATCCGCGCGTCGGGATCGACATGGACGTGCAGCGTCTCGAGGATGCCCGCAGCCGCCTTGCGCATGCGCCTGAGGTCGAGGAACGGCCCGCGCTTGAGCTCGCGGCCGAGAAAGATCGAATCGGCAACCGTCAGGTGTTCGGCGAGATTGAGTTCCTGGTGGATGACGACGATCCCCAGCGCCTCGGCCTCGCCATTGGGCGGCAGCGTCACCGGCTTGCCGTCCAGGCTGATCGATCCGGACGTGGGCTGTTCGAGCCCGGAGAGAATCTTGATGAGGGTGGATTTGCCGGCGCCGTTTTCCCCGATCAAGGCATGAACTTCACCGGCCTTGATGTCGAAATCGACGCTGAACAGCACCGGGACTTCGCCAAAGGACTTGCTGACCCGGTTCGCTGCGAGCACCGAAACGGTAGCAGGCGCGCCTGTGCCGTCGCTTGCGGCCATCCCCATGTCCTCCCCCGCGGTGGCTTCTCCCTCCACCGTCGTCCATTTCGGATGTAAACCTTTTCATGGATCATGTAAAGGTTTACACGCATCGTCATTTCGTGTGATCTGCGGCGGGGAAAAGAGGGCTGCGCCGCCATGCGCGGCAGCAGGGTGAGACGTGTCGCAGGACAAGCTCGCAACGATCGAAGACGTCGCCGCCATAGCCGGCGTCTCCATCGCCACGGTGAGCCGAGCCATCAACGAGCCGACCAAGGTTGCCGAGGAAACGCGCCGCCGCGTCGTCGCCGCCATCGCCAAGACCGGCTACACGACCAACGCCATGGCGCGCTCGCTGCGCATGCGCCGCTCCAACATGATCCTGATCCTGGCGCCGGATGTGGGCGACCCGAACTTTTCCAATATCCTGGTCGGGCTCGAGACCGAGGCGAGCAAGCGCGGCTATGGCCTGCTCATCGGCAATACGCAGAACAACCCGGACCGCGAAAGCGATTATCTGCGCTTCCTCTCCTCCAACCAGGCCGACGGGCTCATCCTCCTCACCGGCCACCTGCCCTATGGGCTGGGCCATGATGGGCCGCAAAGGCTGCCGCCCATGGTGGCGGTCAACGAGCCGGTGGCCAATGCCGACGTGCCGTTCGTCGGGGTCGACAATTTCGAGGCGGCGCGGGTCGCCACCGAGCACCTGATCTCGCAGGGGCACCGGCGCATCGCCTTTATCGGCCACTCGACCAGCCTGCGGGTCAACATGCTGCGCGAGCAAGGCTATCGCGCCGCTTTGGCCGGGGCCGGCATCCCCATCGATCCGCTGATGATCCTTGAAGGCGACGGCACCACGGAGAGCGGACGCGCGGCGGCCGAGCATATGTTCGTGCGCGACGTGCTGCCGACTGCCTTCTTCTGCGTCAACGACACCACGGCGCTTGGCGTCATCATCGCGCTCAACGCCCGCCATTACGACCTGCCGCGCGATTTCTCGGTCATGGGGTTCGACGACATTTCCTATGCCAGCTTCGTCAGCCCGGCCCTCACCACCATGAAGCAGCCGCGCCTCAATATCGGGGAAGCCGCCATGGACCTGCTGGTGGCACGCCTCGAAGGCAAGGAGCCGACGCGCCGCGAGGCGCTGTTCCGGGCCGAACTCATCGTGCGCAATTCCGTCGCCCGGCTGCGCGGGAGCTGAGGCCGTTTGCAGGCGGCGCGGGCTCCCCTAACATCGCCTGTCCCCACCGAAGGAGCCTGCCGATGCCTGCCGCCTCCGTTGACGACTATCTGGCCAATATCCCCGAACCACAGCGCGCCGCGCTGGTGCAGTTGCGCGCTCAGATCCGCGCCGCCGCGCCCGACGCCCAGGAAGCCATGAGCTATGGCGTACCCATCTTCAAGCTCGACGGCAGCCTCGTCTCTTTCGGCGCCGCCAAACAACATTGCGCCCTCTATGTCATGAGCCCGGCTTTCATGGAAACCATTGCCGACCGGCTCGCCGGCTACGACACTTCCAAGGGCACCATCCGCTTCCAGCCGGAAACGCCGCTGCCGCGCGAACTCGTGGCGGACATCGTGCACGGCCGGATCGCGGAAAACCGGGCGCACAAGGCGGCACGCCAGGGCCGGTAGCGCGCGTTCCAAAGCGGCTTCCCCGTCTATCCTGAGAGTTGACAGCGAAGGGCCGCATCGGCTTTGCGTGATGCCAATCCGCTTCATGGGAAAAGACATGACCATTTCCACCAGGACTGCCCTCGCTCTCGCCGCCTTCCTCGCGCTCGGCGCGCTGCCGGCCATCGGCCAGCAGGCCGGCAGCGCCCTGCCGGGCGGCGCCTCCACGCTCCAGGAGGGCTACGAGGACTGGCAGGTCTCCTGCGGCACGCAGGAGGCCGGCGTGCATTGCTCGATGGTGCAGAACCAGGTCGATGGCCAGAGCCGCCAGCGCGTACTGGCCGTCGAGATCGGCAAGGTCGATGGCGACGGCGCCAGCGGCCTGCTGCTCCTGCCCTTCGGGCTGGCGCTGGCCCAGCCGGTGGCGCTGCAGATCGACGACGGCGCGCCGCTGGCGAACCTCGCTTTCCGCACCTGCCTTCCCGCCGGCTGCGTGGTTCCGGTCGCCTTCGACGGCAACGTGCTGGCGGCTTTGAGGGCCGGCGGCGCCCTCAAGATCGCGGCGACCGCCGACGGCGGCAACCCAGCCAATTTCTCGGTATCGCTCAAGGGCTTCAGCAAGGCCCTCGACCGCGTAGCCGCGCTGACCCGGGGCTGACCGGCTGGAGGCCGGCGCCAGCCGGCCTTGCCCATCCCTTCCGGCTCGTGGCCTACTCGTCCGATCTCGGAGAGTGATTCCCGTGCCCAGCAGGCCCGCCCGTTCCGTCGTCATTTCGCCCGCCCAGGCGCGCCGTATCTGGCTGCGGGCCCAGCGGCTCGACGAGACGGCGCCGTTCGGCGCGGGGCCGGAGGCGACCCGGCTGGCCACCGAACAACTCGGCTATGTGCAGATCGACACCATCAACGTCATCGAGCGCAGCCATCATCATATCCTGTTCACCCGCATTCCCGGCTATCGGCGCGAGGACCTGCGGGTGGCCCAGAGCGTGGACAAGACCGTCTTCGAATACTGGACGCACGCCCTTTCCTACGTGCCGACCAGCGCCCTGCGCTTCTACCTGCCGGAAATGAAGCGCCATGCCAGCGAGCCCACCCGTTGGTATGCCGGCGCCGACCCCGCCGACCTGCGGCGGCTCATCCGGCTCGTTCGCAAGGACGGCGCCATTTCCATCCGCGACATCGAGGAGGAAGAGGTCGAGAAGGACCATCCCTGGGCCAGCCGCAAACCCTCCAAGCGGGTGCTGCAACTCGGCTTCTATAATGGGGATTTCGCCATTTCCGCGCGCAACGGCATGGTGAAATCCTACGAACTGCTGGACCGCCATTTCGGCTGGGAGCAAAGGCCGCGTGCCGCGACCGCCAACCAGGTGAACGATTATCTCATCGACCGCGCCCTGCGGGCGCAGGGCCTCATCAGCCTCGATTCCATTCTCCATACCGAGCCGGGCCGCAAGCCGGCGCTGGCGCAGGCCATCGACAGCCGGGTGCGCCGCAAGCTGCTGGTGCCGGTCACCATCGGCAATCTCGAAAAGCCGCAATTCTGGGCGCGGCCGGAAACGCTCGAGGCGATCCCCGGGTCGGGCGAGCCGCTCACCCATATCCTCTCGCCCTTCGACCCGCTGGTCATCCAGCGCAAGCGCACCAGCCTCTTCTTCGGCTACGATCATCTCTTCGAGGCCTATGTGCCCAAGGCCAAGCGCCGCTACGGCTATTTCGCCCTGCCGGTGATCGTCGGAGAGGATATCGTGGCCGCCATCGACCTCAAAACCGACCGGGCCGAGCGCAAGCTGCTGATCCAGAACTGGACCTGGGTGGGCGCGGGCGAGCCCGGCCGCCACAAGACAGCGATCGAGGAAGAGCTGGCGCGCTTCGAAGCCTTCCAGCTCGGCCCCTGAGCCGGAACCGCCGCCGCCGAAGCCGCGTTTCTTGAAAGAGGCGGCAGCCGCCTCGTGCTCACACCCGCAAGGGAGGCGGAAATGAAGGTCAAGGACGCAATGCATTCGGGCGCGACCTGGTTCGGCCCGGATACGCCTATCCGCGAAATCGCCCGCGCCATGCGCGATGAAGATATCGGCGCCGTACCGATCGGGGAGAATGACCGGCTCGTCGGCATGGTCACCGATCGCGACATCGTCTGCCATGGGCTGGCGAGCGACGGCAACGTCGCCGACATGATCGCGCGCGACGTCATGAGCGGCCCCATTCTCTATTGCCGCACCGAAGAAGCGCTCGAGGACGCGGCTCATTTCATGGAAATCAAGGGCGTGCGCCGCCTGCCGGTGATCGACGGCAACAAGCGCATGGTCGGCATGCTCTCCATGGGCGACATCGCCGCCTTCACCACCCGCGACATGTCCGGCCAGATGGTCGAGGCCTTGTCGGCGCACCACGTCGCCTGACCGGCAAAACGAAACGGCGCCCCCGAAGGGACGCCGTTCCTTGCCTCCAGATTCGCGCCGCTCAGTTAAAGCGGTAGCGCAGCGTGCCGCGCACTTCGTGAATCCAGTTGTTGTTGAAGTTGTAGGGCGTGACCATACCCGGCGGGGTATTGCCGATCGTGGGCAGGTACACGGCGCGGTAGCCGAGGTCGGCCACGGCGGCACCCATATCGTAGCTCACGCCGGCCATGAGAGCCCCGGCAGCTTCGTAGCTGTCGCCATAGGCCCAGGTTCCGCCGGCGGTATTGGTGATGGTGGTGTCGACCCAGGCGGCGCCGAGACCGGCACCGACATAGGCGCCGAACCCACCGGCCGAGCTGGAAAGACCGGAGAAGTTGAAATCGTAATAGACGTTGGCGAGAGCCAGGCCGCCACGCAGGTTGGCCTTGTAGCCATTGGCCAGAGTCAGGCCGCTATTGTTGAGATAGTCGAGCGTGACGTCGGCACGCAGGCCGCTGCCGGTTTCATAGCCGAAGCCGGCACCCAGGCTATAGCCGTATCCCTTGTCGGTGACGGTGCCGTCGCCACAAAGGATACACTGGTTCTCAAGATTGCGGGCCCACCACAGATTGGCCCCGGCGCTGCCGCGCAGGTAGAACGAGCCCGCCACGCCGTAATCGACATCGGGAACGTCGATCACCGGGGGGTAAAAGGGCAAATCGGCGGCCCGCACTGGGCCGACGGCGAAAGTGGCTACTGCCACCATGACCAATGCGATCAGCTTACGCATTTCTCTCTCGAATCCTTCGTAGGTGCCACGACGCCAGTCGTTTCGAGAGCACTATGCGTAGGTTTTCTTAATGCCGGCTTAACCTTAGCGTTTAACCCTAACAAACGCTGAAAACAGCCGTAAAACCAGGGGGCGCCGCATGGGTGCCCACTCGCTAAATCGATAAAATTTTAATGAAAATCAGGCGACCTGGCGGATGACGCTGGTGATGTCCTCGACAATGGAGGCCACCAGGTTCTTGTCGTCGGCCTCGCCCATGACGCGGATCACCGGCTCGGTGCCCGATTCCCGGATGACGAGCCGGCCGGCCGTGCCGAGCCGTTCGCGCGCCGCTTCGATCGCCTGCACCACCCTGGAATTTTCCAGCGGCTTGCCCTGGCCGTAGCGCACGCTCTGGAGGAGTTGCGGCACCGGCTGGAAGCGGCGGCAGATTTCGGACACCGAACCCCCGGTTTCCTTGACCACCGACATCAGCTGGAGCGCCGCCACGAGGCCATCGCCGGTCGTGGTGAAGTCGGAAAGGATGATGTGGCCCGATTGCTCGCCGCCGACATTGAAGCCCTTCTCGCGCATGGCTTCGAGGACATAGCGGTCGCCGACCTGGGTGCGCTCGAGCCCGAGGCCAATCGAGGTCAGGTAACGTTCGAGCCCGAGATTGGACATGATGGTGGCCACGATGCCACCGCCAAGCAATTGCCCGCGCGTCAGCCAGGATTGGGCGATGACGGCCATGAACTGATCGCCATCCACGACGTTGCCCTGTTCATCGACGATGATGACGCGGTCGGCGTCGCCATCGAGCGCGATGCCGATATCGGCGCGCAGTTCGCGCACCTTGGCCGCAACGGCTTCCGGCGCGGTCGAACCGACCTTGTGGTTGATGTTGAAGCCATCCGGCTCGATGCCGATGGTGAAAAGCTCGGCGCCCAACTCCCAGAGCGCCATCGGCGCGACCTTGTAGGCGGCACCATTGGCGCAATCGAGCACCACGCGCAGGCCGGAAAGATCGGTGCGCTTGGGCAGGGTGCGCTTGGCATATTCGACGTAGCGGGTGCGGGCTTCCTCGTCACGATAGGCGCGGCCGATGCCCCTGCCCTGCTGGAGCCTGCCGGTGAGATCGCTCGCCATGAGCTCTTCGATCTGCTCTTCCACTTCATCGGAAAGCTTGTAGCCATCCGGCCGGAAGATCTTGATGCCATTGTCGTCGAACGGGTTGTGCGAGGCCGAGATCATGACGCCGAGATCGGCGCGCAGCGACTGGGTGAGCATGGCGACGGCCGGGGTCGGCATCGGGCCGAGCAGGAACACATCCATGCCCACGGCGGTGAAACCGGCGGTCAGCGCCGTCTCGATCATATAGCCTGAGCGGCGCGTGTCCTTGCCGATGACCACGCGATGGCGGTAATCGCCGCGCTGGAAGGCAATGCCGGTGGCCATGCCGACCTTGAGCGCCAGTTCCGGCGTCAGTTTCTTGCCATTGGCCAGCCCACGAATACCATCCGTGCCGAAATATTGTCTCGCCATCAATTCGCCCACGATTCTGTTCGCGCCGGCCAATATACCGCCGCGACCGTCCCCAAACAAAGGTTTGTAGCCGGATTTGTTAATACCGGATCAGGGCAAAAAGTAGGAAATCTTGCCGCCTGTCCAAAGAAAAAGCCGCCCGGAGGCGGCCTTTTGATTGTTAATTGCCCGGCTGCGGCTCAAGGCCCGCATCGGGCTCAGGGCCCGGGCGCTTGCGCGAGGACTTGCCTGCCGACGGCACACCGGTCGATTTCGGCGTCGCATCGGAATCGCTCTCGCGGAACGGGCTATGCCCATCCATGAGGCCGCGGATTTCGTCGCCGGACAGCGTCTCGTATTCGATGAGCGCCTTGGCGATGGTGTGCAGGTCGTCGATATTCTCGCGGATGACGCGCTGGGCGGTCTGGTAGCCCTCCTCGACGAACCGCTTCACTTCCGCATCGACAAGCTGCTGGGTCTCGTCGGACAGGTGCGTCGAGCGCTGCATCATCGAGCGGCCCAGGAACAATTCGTCCTGGTTGTCGCCATAGAGCAGCGGGCCGAGCTTGTCGGACATGCCGAATTCGGTCGCCATGGCGCGGGCCAGGCCCGTGGCCATCTTGATGTCGGCCGAAGCGCCCGAGGTCACCTTGTCGTAGCCGAAGATTTCCTCCTCGGCGACGCGGCCACCCATGGCGACGGCAAGATCGGCATAGCACTTCTGACGGGTCAGGGAGACCTGATCCTTCTCGGGCAGGCGCATCACCATGCCCAGCGCACGGCCGCGCGGAATGATCGTCGCCTTGTGGATCGGGTCGGAGCCTTCCATCTTGATGGCGAGCAGGGCATGGCCGGCCTCGTGATAGGCGGTCAGCTTCTTCTCTTCCTCGGAGATGGCGAGCGTCCGGCGCTCGGCGCCCATCATGAGCTTGTCCTTGGCGTCCTCGAACTCGGCCATGGTCACGAAGCGCTTGTTGCGCCGCGCGGCCAGGAGCGCGCCTTCGTTGACGAGGTTCATCAGGTCCGCGCCGGAGAAGCCGGGCGTACCGCGAGCCAGGACCTTGAGGTCCACATCGGGAGCCAGCGGCACCTTGCGCACATGCACCTTGAGGATGCGCTCGCGGCCGGTGACATCGGGGTTCGGCACCACGACCTGACGGTCGAAGCGGCCGGGACGCAGCAGGGCGGGATCGAGCACGTCGGGACGGTTGGTCGCCGCGATCAGGATGATGCCTTCGTTCGCCTCGAAGCCGTCCATCTCGACCAGGAGCTGGTTGAGGGTCTGTTCGCGCTCGTCATTGCCGCCGCCCAGGCCCGCGCCGCGATGGCGGCCCACGGCGTCGATTTCGTCGATGAAGATGATGCACGGGGCATTCTTCTTGGCCTGCTCGAACATGTCGCGGACACGGCTGGCGCCGACGCCGACGAACATTTCAACGAAGTCCGAACCGGAAATGGTGAAGAAGGGCACGTTGGCTTCGCCGGCAACCGAACGGGCCAGCAGCGTCTTGCCGGTACCCGGTGGGCCGACCAGCAGCACGCCGCGCGGAATGCGGCCGCCCAGGCGCTGGAACTTGCCCGGATCGCGCAGGAACTCGACGATTTCCTCAAGGTCCTGCTTGGCTTCATCGACGCCGGCGACGTCTTCGAACGTCACCTTGCCCTGCGTTTCGGTCAGGAGCTTGGCGCGCGACTTGCCGAAACCCATGGCGCCGCCGCGGCCACCGCCCTGCATCTGGCGGATGAAGAAGAACCACACGCCGATGATGACGATGAACGGCAGCCAGCTCGACAGCAGGATCGACCAGAAGGGGCTGCCCTCGGCGGCGCGCGCCGTGATCGAGACGCCGCGCTGTTCGAGGCGCGGCACGATGTCGGCGCCCTGCGGGATGACGGTTTCGAAACGGGTGCCGTCGCTGAGCGTGCCCGAGACGATATTGTCCGTGATGGTGACCGAGGACACCTTGCCGGCATCCACGTCACTGACGAACTGAGTATAGCTCTTGTCGGAAACCGAGACGGAACGCTGCGAAGACTGAAAGACCTGGAACAGGCCCATCAACATGAAGAGGATCACCAGCCAGATGGCGAAGTTCCGAAAATTGCCGTTCATAAATCCTGTCCCGGAAGACCCGCCGCTCGGGAGAGGCGGCAGGCGATTAAGGCCGAATGTAAGGCCACCAATTGGGCGTTACAAGGGCATGGCGTCCAGCCAATATGCCGTATGTCGGTTAATGTCCGGTCACGGCGGCCGGTTGCGCCTACTCCATAAGGAATGTCACGCGCACGCGCTCATCAAAGGCATGTGTTCCCAAAGCGAGTATCTTTTCGGCCCCGTCCACGATGAGCGGAGAGGTGCGGATCGCCTCCATGGGCGCGGTGATGCGGAAGCCGAAAAGCTCTTCGAGATGCCGGCGCTGCCAGTATTCGGCCGGCGCCACGACGAGGTCCTCGCCCGAAAGATTGGCGACGACGAAGCGGTTGTCCCAGGTGAACTCGGTGCGCGGTTCGAGCCGCAGGCGCGGCAGGGTGGTGCGACCCGGCTCGCGCGCCACCGAGATGATGCCGCCGGCATTGCGCACGACGCAGCCGAGCACGGTGCGCGTCTTGGACACGTCGCCGGCGATCAGCGCCTCGCGCAGCCGCTCGACGACGCTGAGCGCCCGCGGCTTCTGCTGGCCGCCCACGACCCGCAGCACGCGTCCAAGGATGCGGTCGGCAATGGCCTTGGGGACCGAGGCGAACTGGTCGGCGTCGATTTCGGCGGCGCCGAACCCGTCGAGCCGGACGATTTCGGCAAAGCTGATATCGGCGGTGACGGCCAGGGCCTCCTCGGCCTGCGCCGCCCGCTCGGCGAAGCGCGCGATGACCTCGGCATCGAGCCCGAGCCTGGCGAGGCCGGGCAGCGCCCGGCGCCAGCGCACACGCTCGTAATGCGGATCGGCATTGGACGGATCTTCGGCCGGCACCAGCCCCTCGGCCTCGACGACGCCGCGCAGCACTTTGGGGTCGACATCGAGGAAGGGCCGGAAGATCGGCACGTTCTCGACCAGCGAGAAGCGCGCCATGCCCGAGAGCCCATCGAGCCCGGAGCCATGGGCGAGCCGCATCAGCACCGTCTCGGCCTGGTCGTTGAGGTGGTGGGCGGTGAGGAGGATTTCGGCGCCATCCTGCGCCATGGCCTCCCCGAGCAGGCGATAGCGCGCCAGCCGTGCCGCTTCCTGCACGCCCGTGGCCGGCTTGGCGCCGGTCCAGACCAGGGCCCGCGCCGGCAGGCCGAGCTTTTCGGCCTCGCGCAGCACCATGGCCGCTTCCTCGGCAGCCTCCGGCCGCAGGCCGTGATCGACCGTATAGACGAAGACGGCGGGGGGATTGTCGAGGTCGGCCAGCCAGCGATGCGCCAGCACCATCAGCGCCAGACTGTCGGCCCCGCCCGAAACGGCGAGGCCGATGGCCTTGAGCGATGCGATCGGTGCAAGAGCGGCGGCCAGCCCCTCGTCGGTCACGCCGGCGGACATTGCGCCTTCGTCTGCTCCTCGGCGAGCCGCGTCTTGAAGGCGGCGGGGAGGCTGGTATAGCGCTTGGGAATCTCGGCAAAGGTGCGGCAGGCCGTATCGCGCTCGTCGGCGCCGGAAAGCGCCATGCCGAGCTTGAGCAGCAGGTCGGGCGCGCGGGACGAAGACGGGTATTTCTGGTAGCCGTCCACCAGCACCTCGGCGGCATCGCCATAGGCCTTGCGCTGCAACAGGGCCTCGCCCAGCCAATTGGTGGCGTCGGCGGCCTGCGGATCGTCCGGGTAGAGATCGAGGAATTGCCGGAACTGCTGCTCGGCAAAGGAATAGTCGCCTTTGACGATGGCGTCGTAACCGGCGGCATATTGCGCGTCGGCATCGCCCTGGGTGGCCTTGGTGCCGGCCGAGCGGTTGAGGTCGAGCGGCGCGCTGGGCGTCGTCGGCACGTCGAGAGCGCCCTGCGGCAGCGGGGTCAGCGGCGCCGCCTCGGCGCCGTCATTGGTGCCCAGCAGCGGATCGTGCGAGAGGCCGATATCGTCCATGGGCTGCTCGTCGGGGCCCAGGATCGGCGCGTCGGCAGCGCCGGCGCCATCGAGGGTCTGGATCGAGCCCTGCGGAGCGCTCTGGGTTGCCGGGGCCTGCGGCGCCTCCCCGGACGGCGTCACGCCGCCGGCTTGAGGAGCCGCCTCAGTTTTTCCCCCGGCACCGCCCTGGGGCGCGGCCGGAGCGCCTCCCTCCAGCTGCTGGAAGCGGTATTCGTTGTCCTCGGTCATCTTCTGGATGAGGGTCTGCATCTGCGCGAGCTGGAACTGCAGCCCCTCGACCTGCCCGGTGAGGCTGCGCACCTGCTCTTCGAGCTGCTGGATGCGCAGCGCCAGTTGCGCCTCCTGCTGGGCCTGGGCCACCACGATCCGCTCCTGCGCCATGGCGGGGAACGGCAGGGCGGCGCAGAGCGGCGCGGTCAGCAATGCGGCAATCGTAACCCGCCTGGCGAAGCCGCCCCGGGGTTTGAGGATTGTCACCACGAATGTCTCCGAAAGAAGAGGAACGTTAGCAGTTCGCGCAGCAAGCGCTTGCCGTCAGCAATACGGACGACGAGCAAGCCGTAAAGTCAAATTTTGGCGAAAAAGAAACGCCGGGGCCGCATAGGTGGCACCCGGCGCTATTGCCTCCAGTTTTCTGGAGTGATGGGGCCCTGGGGCCGCGATCCTTTACTGGACCACGGTCACCGCACGGCGATTCTGCGACCAGCAGGAAATGTCGTTACAGATGGCGACCGGACGTTCCTTGCCGAAGGACTTGGACTGGATGCGGCCCGGATTGACGCCCTGCGCGGCCAGGTAATCCACCACGACCTGGGCGCGGCGCGCGCCGAGGGCGAGGTTGTATTCGCGGGTGCCGCGCTCGTCGGCATGGCCTTCGATCAGCACGCGGTAATTGGTGTAGCGGTTGAGCCAGGCGGCCTGCTTGTTGAGCGTATCCTGGGCCGTGGGGGTGAGCGAGGACGAATCGGTCTCGAAGAAGACGCGATCACCCACGGTCACGAGAAATTCCTGCTGGCTGCCAGGAGCGGCGCCACCAGGACCGAGATTGCCAACGCCGGTCGCCGGAGTGCGCGAACATGCCGCGACCAGAGCCACCAGGGCGACAAGCGCGAAACCGCGCAAAAAGCCGATAACGGGCGTCATTGAGAACTCCAAAAGGGGTCGTAATTTAAGGACCGTATTTACTGCCCGTTATCTTAAGGCCGGGTTTTCGCGCATGGTTAATCGAGGCTTATTCTGTCCGCAATGTGGCCGGACTCCGCCTCTTTCAGGGGGTGTTGCGCTTATGCACAGGCGGGTGCCCCCGAAACAAAAGCCGCGCCCCGAAAGGAGCGCGGCTGGCAGGAAATATCGATTTGCCCTCCGTCAGGTGCGCAGCGGCGACCAGGCGGGGTCGGAGGCGAAGGTTTCGGTCTTGATGCGCTGGACGTTGCGGCCCCAGACGTCGACCGAGTGCAGGGCCGGGCCGTCATTGCCGCCCGGATCCTGGAAGAACATGATGACGCGCCCGTTCGGAGCCCAGGTCGGGCCTTCCGCGTGGAAGCTCGACATCAGGATGCGCTCGTTGGAGCCATCGGGGCGCATGATGCCGATCTGGAACTGGCCGCCCGACTGGCGGGTAAAGGCGATGAGATCGCCCTTGGGCGACCAGACGGGCGTCGAATAGGAGCCCTGGCCATAGCTGATGCGGTTGGCGCCGCCGCCGGCCGCGCTCATCAGGTAGATCTGCGGGCTGCCGCCGCGATCCGATTCGAAGACGATCTGGCTGCCGTCCGGCGAATAGGAGGGCGCCGTGTCGATGGCCGCGCCGCTGGTGAGCTGCGCCGGCTGGCCGCCGCCGAGCGCCAGCGAATAGATATTGGTCGCCCCGCCCGCTTCCACCGAGAAGGCGATCGAGCGGCCATCGGGCGAAAAGCGCGGCGCAAAGGTCATCTGGCCGAACGAGCCGAGCCGCTGCTGGCGGCCCGAGGAAAGCTGGAGCAGGTAAACCTGCGGATTGCCTTCCTCGAAATTCATGTAGGCGACCATGTCGGCATTGGGCGAGAAGCGCGGCGTCAGCGCCAGCGTGCGCCCATCGGTCAGGTACTGCGCATTGGCGCCATCCTGATCCATGATAGCCAGGCGCTTGACGCGGTTGGCCTTGGGGCCACTCTCGGCGGTATAGACGACGCGGGTATCGAAATAGCCGCCCTCGCCGGTGAGCGAGGTGTAGATGGCGTCCGAGATGATATGGGCCACGCGGCGCCAGCTATTGGCATCGGTGCCGTAGGACTTGCCCACCACCTGGGCGCCCTGCTGGGTATCCCAGACGCGGACGGAGGACTGGATTTGCGCGCCGCGCTCGACGGCACCCATGACCAGCGCATCGGCGCCGGCGCCCTTCCAGGACGGGAAGTCCGGGGTCGCCTGCACATCGCCCACCCGCGCCGGCAGCGCATTGGGATCGAGCGGATTGAAGAGCCCCGAGCGGCGCAGGTTGGCGCGCACGATCTCGGCGACATCGGCGCCGAATTGCGGGTCGGACGACGCGAAATTCGGAATGGCGATCGGCAGCGGCTGGAAATCGCCGCCGCCCACCGTGATCTGGACGAGGGCCGAAGCCGGGCGCGCCGCCACCAGGGCGGCAGAACCTGCCAGTCCGAGCTTGAGCGCATTGCGCCGCGTGAAGAGAGTCATGGGTCTTCTCCAATCTCGCCGCCCCCTTCTGGGGCGCGGCGCATCCTTTTCTAGAACTGGCTCGGATCGAACGTCACGCCGATCTCGCGCCACTGGTCGTAATTGCTCGCCGAGAGCATGGTGTAGGGGCCGCAGGTCATCACCGCGCGCACGGCGGCATTGGCCAGCGCCTGCTCGATCTGGGTCGCCGGCTGGCGTGCGATCTGGGCACCCGAAACGCTGCCGTCCGGGTTGAAGCTGATGGCCAGCTGCGCCGTGGTCTGCGTATCGACCGCGCCGGGCGGCACGTTGAGGCAGCGCCGGATCTGGGCCACGAGGCCATCGAGCTCGGACTGGCTCAACCGCGCCGCCGAACCGGTGGGCTTGCCGAGCGTGGGCTGGCCGCCCTGCCCGGTCGTGCCGCCGCGCGACTGGTTGTTGTTGATGATGTCCGAGATGCGGTCGGCCGCGTCCACAGCCGCCTGCTGCTGGCGCTTGGAATCGGCCTCCCGCTTGGCCTGCTCTTCCTTCTTCTTGGCATCGGCGACGCGCCTGGCCTCTTCGTCGGCCTTCTTCTTGGCGTCTTCCTCGGCCTTTTTCTTAGCCTCTTCAGCCTTTTTCTTGGCGTCCTCTTCGGCCTTCTTCCTGGCCTCGTCCTGCTGCTTTTTGAACTCGGCGCGCTTCTGGTCGAGATTGGCGACGCGCTGCGCCGGCGCGGGGGCCACTTCCTGCGGCTCGGGCTCGGTGGCGGGCGCGGTCAAGGCCGGGGTATCGACCGGAGGCGGCGGCGGGGGCGGCTCGGGTGTGGGATCGGGAGTCGGCTCGGGCGCCGAAGGCGTAGGCTGGGCCTGGCTCGGGGTCGGCGGCTGCGGACGCGGCGCGGGCTCGACCGGCGTCGGCTGCGCCGTCGGAGTGGGAGCCGGATCGGGTTCAGGCTCGGGCTGGGGCGCCGGCGCGGTCTTGATGGTGGGCGCGGGAGAGGGCGTCGGCGCGATTTCGGGCGCCGGCTGGTCTTCCTGGGTATTGCCGGTGGGCTGGGCCAGTTCGGCGGGCTTGTCGGATTCGACGCGCGACGGCGTCTGCGTTTCCACGATCTCGCTTTCGAGCCGGCCCATGCGGATATTGGTCACGTCCTCGACGGGCACGAGGTCCACGGCGATCGAGTCGACGGCTTCCGGGCGCAGCTCCTTGGCCCCGCTCAGTCCGAAAAGGACCACTGCGAGGATCGCTGCATGCGCTGAAGCGGAAACGCCGACGCCCAGCTTCATTGGCTCACTGGCCCGCCGGCGCCTGTTCCGTGATGAGGCCGATATGGGAATAACCGGCGCCCGAGAGCGCCCCCATCACCTTCATCACCGAACCGTAATTGGCCTGCATGTCGCCGCGCACATAGATGCGCTGCTCCGGGCCATCGGTGGCCAGGGTGGCGATGCGCGCCAGCAATTCCTCGAACGGCACCGGCTCCTCCCCGATATAGGTCGCGCCCTCTGGCGTGATCGTCACGGTCACCGGCTTGCTGTCGGTATTGAGCTCCTTGGCCTGCGTCTGCGGCAGGTCGATGGGCACGCCCACCGTCATCAGCGGCGCAGCCACCATGAACACGATCAGCAGCACCAGCATGACGTCCACCATCGGGGTGACGTTGATGTCGCTCATCGGGCGATTGCCGCCCCTCCGCCTGCCGCGGCGGGAGCTGCCTCCACCGCCTCCTACTGCCATGCCCATCTTACTTGCCCCTGGCTTCGAGCTGGCGCGACAGGATGGTCGAGAATTCGTCGGCAAAGCCTTCCAGGCGCCCGACGAGCTTGCCGGAATCGCTGGAAAGCTTGTTGTAGGCGATAACGGCCGGAATGGCGGCGACGAGGCCCAGGGCGGTAGCGAACAGCGCCTCGGCGATGCCGGGCGCCACGACCGCCAGGTTCGTGCTCTTGGAGGCGGCGATGGAGGTAAAGGCGTTCATAATGCCCCATACCGTACCAAAAAGGCCAACGAAGGGCGCCGCCGAGCCGACCGTGGCGAGGAAGCCGAGATTTTTCTCCAGCGCATCGCCCTCGCGGTTGATGGCGACGTCGAGCACCTTGTCGAGGCGCGCCTGCATGCCGATGAAGGAGGCCGCGTTCTGCTCGTGGCTGCGCTTCCACTCCTTCATGGCCGCGACGAACACCGCGCCCAGGCCCGGGCTCGGGCGGTCCTGCTGGGTCTGGTAGAGCTCTTCGAGCGACTGCCCCGACCAGAAGACGCGCTCGAACCGGTTCATCTCGCGCTTGTAGCGGCCATAGAGCATCGACTTGTCGACGATGATCGCCCAGCACCAGATAGAGGCAGCGAGCAGCGCCAGCATGACTGTCTTGACGATCCAGTCGGCCTGCATGAACAGGCCCCAGATCGAAATATCGGAGTGCGCGGCGACTGCCCCGACAGCGTCCATGGCTTCCATGAATTGTCCTTTCGGCTCGGTCATTGCACTCAACCGGCCCTTGCTGCGGTCCGATGGGGTCGAAATGCGTCAAATTTGAGAAAAAAGCCGTTGCAGTCCGGACCACTGCCCAAGCCTTCATCCATTGCCGTATTTATGGTCAAGGATCGGTTAATAAAGCCCCCAAAAACGCGGCGGGGCTTCCCTGCCACGGCTTTTTCGCCCCGGCAACAGCCTCACGCAGCGGTGAGGACAGGCGCAGGGCGCCGTTTCAGGCCTTGAGGGCGGCGAGGATGGCCCTGGGCAGACGGGCGGCACCGCCCCCGACCTTGATCGCCACCACCTCGACCTGCGCCCGCGTCAGCACGTCCCCATCCCGCCGGATGGTCTGCTCGAGGGTCAGCCGCGCGCCGGACAAAGCGGCTACGCGCGTCTCGACATCGAGGAGGTCATCGATATGGGCGGCGCGCTCGAATTCGATGGTCATCGCGCGCACGGCGAAGGCAATGCCTTCCTGCGCCAGCTCGGAATGATGGATGCCCATGTCGCGCAGGAATTCGGTGCGTCCGCGCTCGAAGAATTTGAGATAGGCGGCGTGATAGACATTGCCGGAAAAATCGGTGTCCTCGTAATAGACCCGGACCTGCAGAGCATGCGGCTCAGGCATCGGGCGCCCTCCCCAGAAAACCGATGACGCCGCCCACCAGCAGGGGCGGGCCGTGAATATCATGATTGGCGATGAGCACGAGCCCGCCGCCGAACGCGGCGAGCGGGAAGATCAGCCGCGCAGCCAGCGGCACCCCGTTCCGGCGCAATTGCCAGCTCGCCAGCACGCCGATGAGCCCGCAGACGGCCACCGAATTGCCGGCCCCTATCGGCTGCCAGAAAATCCCGGCAATCTCCCCGGCCAGCCCGCCCGCGACATAGGCCGCGATCCAGATAAAGCGGCCGAGCACCAGTTCGACGAAGGTGCCGGCCACCGCCAGGGCGACGAGGTTGAAGACGATCTGGCGCGCCCCCTCGTCATGGACGAGCCAGGCGGTGACGAAGCGCCAGATTTCGCCCTCGATCATCGAGGGCTGGCGGCGCAGGGCCGGAAGCACCTGCGGCCAGACGAACTGGGCGGCGGTGACCGCGCTGGTCAGCGCCAGGACCGCAATCGTCAGCCACGGCAGCCGCCCCGCCTTCATGGCTCGCTGTCCGGCTCTTCGAAAAGGCTTGCCTGCTGGCCCATGAAACCCTGCGGCACCGAAAGGCCCAGATGCTGGAAGGCCAGCGCCGTCAGCATGCGGCCGCGCGGCGTGCGCTGGATGAAGCCCTGCTGGATGAGATAGGGCTCGACGATTTCCTCGATGGCATCGCGCGGCTCGGACAGGGCCGCGGCGATGGTCTCGATGCCGACCGGGCCGCCGCCGTAGAAATTGGCGATGGTGTTGAGATAGCGCCGGTCGAGCTGGTCGAGGCCGCGCGCATCGACATCGAGGCGCAGCAGCGCCTTGTCGGCCACGGCGCGGGTGATCTCGCCGGCGCGGTCGACCAGCGCGAAATCGACGACGCGGCGCAGCAGGCGCCCGGCGATACGCGGCGTGCCGCGCGAACGGCGGGCGATCTCCATGGCGCCGTCGGGGGCCATGCCGATACCCATCAGCCGCGCGCCGCGCTCGACGATCAGCACCAGTTCCTCGGGCGTGTAGAAGTTGAGGCGGATGGGGATGCCGAAGCGGTCGCGCAGCGGCGTGGTGAGGAGGCCGGCGCGCGTGGTGGCGCCGACAAGCGTGAACTTGGCGAGGTCGATGCGCACCGAGCGCGCCGCCGGGCCCTCCCCGATGATGAGATCGAGCTGGAAATCCTCCATGGCCGGATAGAGGATTTCCTCGACGGCCGGATTGAGCCGGTGGATCTCGTCGATGAAGAGCACGTCGCGCTCTTCGAGATTGGTGAGCAGCGCCGCCAGGTCGCCCGCCTTGGCGATGACCGGGCCGGAAGTGGCACGGAAGCCGACGCCCAGTTCGCGCGCCACGATCTGCGCCAGCGTAGTCTTGCCGAGGCCGGGGGGGCCGACGAAGAGCACGTGGTCGAGCGCCGACTGGCGCTGCCTGGCGGCTTCGATGAAGACTTCGAGATTGGCCCGCGCGCCGGCCTGCCCGACGAAATCGGAAAAGCCGGACGGGCGCAGGGACACGTCCAGGGCATCGTCGCGACCGGCGGAGGAGGAGGTGAGGTCGTCAGCCACGGAAGAGGTTCACTTCGATCGGTTGGGATTGGGCGGCGCGAAAACCTTGCGTCACGAGCTCAACTCGCGCAAGCCCAGCCGGATGAGCTTTTCGGTCGCCGTGTCCTCGCCCTCGCGGCTGACGACGCGGGCCAAAGCGGCGGAGGCCTGAGCGCTCGAATAGCCAAGATTGGTGAGGGCCGAGACGGCATCGGTGACGTTGTTGCCGGCCACGCCCTCGCCCAGCGCCGCTTGCAGGCCGAGCACGCCGGCATCGACGGCGCCCAGGGCCGGGACCTTGCCCTTGAGTTCGGTGACGATGCGCACGGCGAGCTTGGGGCCGACGCCCGAGGCGCGGCCGACCATGGCCTTGTCCTGCAGCGCGATCGCGCTCGAGAGCTCGGACGGCGTCAGCGCCGAGAGGATGGCCAGCGCCACGCGCGCGCCCACGCCCTGGACCGTCATGAGGAGGTTGAACCAGGCCTTCTCGGTTTCGCTGGCAAAGCCATAGAGCCGGATCATGTCCTCGCGCACCAGCATCTCGATGAAGACCACGGCCGCCTCGCCCACACGCGGCAGGGTCGAGAGGGTCTTGGCCGAGCAGAAGGCCTCGTAGCAGACGCCGTGAACGTCGATCAGCACGTGATCGTCGCCGAAGGCGTCGACCATGCCCTTGAGCTTGCCGATCATGCGCTCACCTGGAGCTTGCGATAGGCCCGGTGATGGGCGTGGCAGATGGCGATGGCCAGGGCATCGGCAGCATCGGCGCCCTTGAAATCGGCGGCAGGCAGCAAAGTCTTGACCATCAATTGCACCTGGTCCTTGTCGGCATGGCCGGTGCCGACGATGGATTTCTTGACGAGATTGGCCGCGTATTCGCCCACCGGCAGGCCGAGCGAAGCCGGCGTCATCAGCGCCACGCCGCGCGCCTGGCCCAGTTGCAGCGCCGAACGCGCCCCCTGGTTGACGAAGGTTTCTTCCACCGCCGCCTCGTCGGGACGATAGCGGCCGATGAGATCGGAGAGCCCGGAGAACAGCAGCGCCAGCCGTTCGGCAAGGCTGGCATCGACCGGCGGCATCACGGTGCCGGCGGCGACGAAGGCCAGCCGGTTGCCCGTGCTTTCGATGATGCCCCAGCCGCAGCGCCGCAGCCCGGGGTCAATGCCGATGATTCGCACCATTGCTGTCATGATCGAACTCTTAGTTGCATCGGCCGATGCTACCAAGAGCAAAGTGAACAAACCGGCAACGAAGCTGTGATCATCGATACCATCCATTTAGAGGGGAAAAAGACCGCGATCGGCGCAATTTTAACCATTCCATCAACACCCCGTTATCGGGGCGTGCCTACGGTCCCGCTCGTCCCTCGGAGAAGTCCCGATGCTCGAACGGTTCAAGCAGACGACGGCGCAAGACTGGCTCTTCGTAACCGCCTGGACCGTGCTGGGAACCCTGCTCTGCGTTCTGGCGGCCTATCTCTACGTGCAGGGCGCCTTCGCCGATTTCGGGCCGCGCGCCCGCCACCAGGCCAACCTGTCGGCCATCATCGTGCCGCTGCTGATCGCGCCGCCGCTTTTCCTGCTGATGACCCTCGACATCGTCGTCCTGCGCGTCGCCAACCGCCGGCTCGACCGCGACGCCTCCACCGACAGCCTCACTCGCGTGCTCAATCGCGGCGCCTTCGCGCGCACGATCGAGCGCGCTTTGCTGTTCGAGGGGACGCCGGCGGGCAGCCGGCGCGGCGCGCTGCTCGTCATCGACGCCGACAATTTCAAATCCATCAACGACCGCTACGGCCACCATCATGGCGACGAGGCACTGACCATCATCGCCCGCTCGATCCGCGCCATCCTGCGCGGCGGCGACGTGGTGGGACGGCTGGGCGGGGAGGAATTCGGCGTGTTCCTGCCGGGCGTCGATATTCCCACCGCCCGCACGCTTGCAGAGCGCATCCGCAAGGCCATCAACCTCGCCGTCTTCGCGCCTGCCGGGCAGATGAGCCCGCTCTCGGTAAGCGTGGGCGGGGCGGTATTCGAAAACCGGATCGAATTCATCGACCTGTTCCGGCAGGCGGACCTGAGCCTCTACCGGGCCAAGGAATGCGGCCGCAACCGCGTGGAAGTGGCCGCCGCCGGCCGCGAACATAAGGACGCGGCTTAGGCACCGGCCCCAGCCTGCGCCCCCGGTTGCGGCATGGACCTCTGTGGGCCAAGCCCAAACGAAAGAGGCGCGCTCCCGGCAAGGGAAGCGCGCCTCTGAAAAGCACGTGGCGGAGGGATTAGAGGCCGATCTTGGCCATGTCCTCGTCGCTGATGTCGAAATTGGCATAGACGTTCTGCACGTCGTCGTCTTCCTCAAGGATCGAGATCAGCCTGAGGAGGGTGGCCCCCTTCTCGGCGTCGACGGGCGTTTCGTTCTGCGGCTTCCAGATGGCCTTGACGGATTCGGCCTCGCCCAGCGCCTTTTCGAGGGCCGCTGCGACCTCGCCCATGGATTCGAAGCTCGTATAGATGGTGTGGCCGCCATCTTCCTCGTCGGTATCGGTCTCGACATCATCGGCACCGGCCTCGATGGCCGCTTCCATGATGGTGTCGGCGTCGCCGGCCGAGAGCGGATAGACGATTTCGCCGACGCGGTCGAACATGAAGGAAACCGAATTGGTTTCACCCAGCGCCCCGCCATTCTTGGAGAAGGTCGAGCGCACGTTCGAGGCCGTGCGATTGCGGTTGTCGGTCAGCGCCTCGACGATGACGGCAACGCCACCCGGACCATAGCCCTCATAGCGCACTTCATCGTAGTTCTCGCCGTCCGAGCCGGCGGCCTTCTTGATGGCGCGCTCGATATTGTCCTTGGGCATGGACTGCGACTTGGCGTTGGCGACGGCCAGACGCAGGCGGGCGTTGAAGGCGGGGTCGGGCACGCCGAGCTTGGCAGCGACGGTGATTTCGCGCGCCAGCTTGGAGAAGACTTTGGAGCGCGCCGCGTCGGACTTGCCCTTGCGGTGCATGATATTCTTGGCATGCGAATGGCCGGCCATTCGGTGATCCTTCGAAGAAAAATGCTGGATTTCGGAGGCGCGTTATAGGCAAGAGCGGCGCAAATGTGAAGCCGCCAGCCTCAAAACTGCGGAAAAGCCTGACTGAGCGCACCGCCGATGCGCACCGGAGCGATGCGCGCCGCCAACCCGGTACGCGGATCGGTCTCGACGGCGATGCCGCAAAGCGTGGCCTCGCCCTCGGCCGGCGTGAAGCGCCCCAGCGCCATGCCGGTGAGGAAGCGATTGACCGGTTCCTCCGCATCCACCCCGATCACCGAATCGAAATCGCCGCACATGCCGGCATCGGCCATCAGCGCCGTGCCGCCGCGCAGGATGCGATGGTCGCTGGTCGGAATGTGGGTGTGGGTGCCCACGACCAGCGAGACGCGGCCGTCGAGGAAATGCCCCATGCCCTGGATTTCGGAGGTCGCCTCGGTGTGGAAATCGACGATGATGGCATCGGCCTGCTCGCCCAGGGGGCAAGCGGCGACGGCGGCCTCGACGGCGCGGAAGGGATCGTCGGCCGGCCCCATGAAGACGCGGCCCAGCGCGTTGATGACGAGGACGCGGTGGCCGCCCCGGCTCTCGACGAACATGGCGCCGCGCCCCGGCGTGCCGGGCGCCATGTTGATGGGGCGCAGCAACGTGGTTTCGCGCTCGATATAGACGAGGGTTTCGCGCTGGTCGAAAGCGTGGTCGCCCAGCGTCACGATATCGGCGCCGGCATCGCGGATGCCATGGAAATGGCTCTCGGTGAGGCCGCGCCCATGGCTGGCATTCTCCCCGTTCACCACGACGAAATCGAAGCCATAGGTCTCGATGATCTGCGGCAGGCGCTCGCTGATGGCGTCGCGGCCCGAACGGCCGACGACATCGCCAAGAAACAGAAACCTCATTGGCTCTCTTCGGCTCCGGAAAATAGTCGGACGCCGTTCTCGGTGACGATCGCGTCCAGCGGAATGTCATGGGCCTCGCGCGGGATATCGCTCAATTCCTGCGAGGAAAAGGCGAGGCCCACGAGGCGGGGCCGCTTGCCCAGGCTTGCCAGCGTGCGGTCGTAATAGCCCCCGCCATAGCCCAGCCGTGTGCCATGCCTGTCATAGCCCAGGAGCGGCATGAGGATGATATCGGGCTCGACCACCGGCGCCCCGTCCTCGGGAGCCAGCGTGCCGAAGCCGGCCGGGTAGAGGGCGGTGCCGTCTTCCCAGAGCCGCAATTGCAGCGGCTGGTCATCGCCCAGCACCACCGGCAGGCAGACGGGCTGGGCGCTGTCCATCAGCCGCACGATGATCGGCTGGCAATCGACCTCGTCGCGGATCGGCCAATAGGCGGCAACGATCGCGCCCGGATCGAGCACGATGCCATCGAAGAAATGCCGGGCCACGGCCTTGCCGGCGGCGGCGCGCAGGTCATGACCGATGCCGGCGCGCTGCGCATGCGCGCGCACCCGCAATGCGGCCTTGGCCTCTTCGATTGTCGCGTCGGTCATGGGCTCGGGCCGTATCCCTCGGGCATAATAGGTGCCGCCCTGGCCGTGGGATATGCGATCCCGGGAACCTACTCACGTAGGTGGGCGCCGTATGTCCAAGCCCACGGGCCCGGTCAGGGACAGCTCCCTTAAGGATCGATAAGGCCCCGGGGATATTGATGATCCAACACGCGCCGGGCAGCCCTATTGATATAGTTGCTTCGTCCCCGCGAGGCAAAGCGGTTCTTTTCAAAACTGCGTCGGCGCTCTATCGCTTTGAGTCCCAAGCGCGAAAGTCCGGCATGTTCTCCCAGCTTCTCATCGTCGTCATCGGCGCCCTCGCCATCTCGATCTTCGCCGACGGCAAGGGCATACAGGCACCGCTGCTGATCGTGGCCCTCGGTCTCGTCGCCTCCTATATTCCGGGCCTGCCCCGGCTCGAACTGCCGCCCGAGGTGATCCTCACCGTGGTGCTGCCGCCGCTGCTGTTCTCGGCAGCCAACGAATTTTCCTTCGCCAGCTTCCTGCGCCGCCTGGGCTCGATCATCAATCTGGGCGTGCTGCTCGTGGTGGTGACGACCTTCGCCGTGGGCTGGATCGCCTTCGGCGCCTCCTCGCTCCTCGGCCTCCCCGCCGCTCTGGTGCTGGGCGCGGTGATCTCGCCGCCCGATGCCGTGAGCGCCGTCGCCATCGCCCGGCAATTGCACCTGCCCGGCCGGCTCATGACCGTGCTCAAGGGCGAAAGCCTCATCAACGACGCCGCCGCGCTGACGCTCTTCAGCCTTACCACCGCCGCCGTGACCGGCGCGCATCTGGCCACCGACAACGTCGTGCTGTTCTTCCTCTACAAGGCCATTGTCGGGGCGATCCTGGGCGTGGTGCTGGGCGGTATCGTCCACCGCATCCGCGTTTCGGTGAGCAATTCCTCGCTGGCCACGGTGCTGACCGTGGCAGTGCCGTTCACGGCCTATATCGCCGCCGAGGAACTGGGGGCCTCCGGGGTCATCGCCGTGGTCGCGGCCGGCTTCTCGCTCGGGCACAACGCGGCGGAAGCCGACTATGCCGAGCGCATCCAGGAGCGCGAATTCTGGAAGACGGTCGACGCCCTGCTCGACGCCTTCGTCTTCGCCTATATCGGCCTGCAATTGCGCTTCGTGGTCGAGGACACGATCGCAGCGGGCTATGATTTCTGGCAGGTCTTCTGGTTCTCGCTGGTCGTGCTGGCAGCCGTCATCGGCGTGCGCATCGTCTGGGTGGCCGGGAGCGCCTGGCTTTCGCGCCTGCGCCATGCCCGGATCGTCAGTCATCCCCCGCGCCACAGGCAACGCCAGCGCCCGCTCCGCAGCGGCGGGCCACGGCACCGCGCCGAGCGCCCCCAGCAGCCGCGCCTGCCCGCCGAGCCCTTCACCTGGAAGGAAAACCTCGTCGTCGCCTGGAGCGGCATGCGCGGCGTAGTGACGCTGGCCGCCGCCGCCGGTATTCCCTATGTGACCATATCGGGCGCGGCCTTCCCGCAGCGCCCGGTCATCCAGACCGTGGCCTTCTTCGTCACCATCGGCACGCTCCTGGTCCAGGGCCTCACCCTGCCCGTCCTCATCAAGCGCCTCGACATCGCCGTACCCGACGAGGCCCGCGAACTCGAACACCAGCAGAAGCTGGTGCGCGAGATCAGTCGCAAGGCCGCCGAGGAGGCCGTGGCCAAATTCTCCGCAGAGCAGGACAGCCCGGAAGGCCGGCGCGTGGCCGAAGTCATGATGATACGGACGCGCATGGGCGAAAACAGCGAAGCGGACGCCGACCAGCGCCTGCGCGGCCCGCTGATGACCAAATTGGGCAGCGACATCCTCGCCGCCCGCCGGCAGGCGCTGATCGCGGCCCGCGACGCCCGCCAGCTCGACGACGAATTCCTGCGCGAAACCCTCGAACAACTCGACCTGCAACAGGCCGTGCTCGACAACTGGACGCGCAATTCGGCGGACGGGCCGATCTGACCGGCTTGCAATTGCGTGCCGCCCCGCCCAGGATCGGAGCGACCGGAGCGAAGACCTTTGCGGCTTATGACTGCTCTTATCGTTGCCGGGGGCTTGTTCGCCGCGGCCGCGCCGCCGGCTTGTGCCGGCGTGGCTGAGGTCGTGCCCGCACGCTATTGCCACACCCTCACCAAGGATGACGGGCGCGAGCGGGAAATCTGCATCTCCAGGGCGAGCTTCAACGCCGACGTCTGCAACGCCATCGCCGCCTATGCCAACACCTGGAAACTGCCCAAAGGGTTCCTGGCGCGTCTCGTCTGGCAGGAAAGCCGCTTCGATCCCGGTGCCGTCAGCCCCGCCGGGGCGCAGGGCATCGCCCAGTTCATGCCTGCGACCGGACGCCTGCGCGGCCTGCGCGACGCCTATGACCCCGCCGAGGCCCTGGCGCGCTCGGCCGAATATCTGCAATTCCTCAAGCAGCGCTTCGGCAATCTCGGCCTCGCCGCCGCGGCCTATAATGCCGGCGAGGGCGCGCTGGCGCGCATCACCACGCAGGGCGGCTTCATCCCCTACGAGACACGCGATTATGTCACGATCATCACCGGCTTTCCGGTGGAAAGCTGGCTCGAAGGCGCTGTGGACGCCGTCGATTTCGACCTGAGCAAAACCAAGCCCTTCGAGGCTGCCTGCCTCGAAATGGCCGCGGCCCGCCCCATGCCGCGCGCCCTGCCCGAGAGCGCCGAATGGCGGCCCTGGGGCGTGCTGCTCTGGCAGGACTTTTCGCCCGACAAGGCGCAGGCGGTGTTCGCACGGGTGCAGAAGCAACATGGCGCGCTTATCGGCAGCGAGCGCATGCTGCTGCTCAAGACGCAGAACCCGGCTTTCGGACGACGCCTGCGCTATTCGGCCATGATCGGCCGCGACAGCCGGCAAGATGCTGAAGCCCTCTGCGCGCGGCTGACCGCGGCGGGAGCCAATTGCCTGGTGCAGAAGAACCGGTGAGGGGTAGAGGAGAACTAACCCGCGGCCTGGCCGGTTTCGTCGATGGCGGTGGCGACGGCTTCGATCTTGCGTGCCACTTCCGAGAGCTTCTTGGCGAAGCGCGCTTCGAGCTCCTGGGATTCCTGGGCGACATGCTGGCCGGCATGGGAAAGCTCGGCCACTTCCTTCTGCAGCGCCGCCAGGCGCTTTTCGGCTTCCTCCAACTCGTCGAGCGCGGCGATGCCGGCCATGACCGTCAGCCGGTTGTCCCCGATCTCGCCGAAAGCCGACTTGAGGTTGTCGATGGAGCGGTTGAAGCGGTCGGCCAGGGCGATGAGGTGCGGCTCCTGGCCTTCCTCGCAGGCCATCCGGTACTTGCGGCCGTTGATCTCTACATTGACCTCGGGCATCGCCTCTACCTCGCCAGCACTTCGCGCACGGTTTCCATGGCATCCACGAGCCGCCGCGAGACCTCGTGGGCGCTGTCGTCGAGCCGCTTGGCCTTGGCCGCCGCTTTGTCCAGCTCGCCCGACAGGCGCTGCCGGTCGCGCACCAATTGCTGCGTATCGGCCTCGATGCGGTTGAGGGCGCGCATGCGCCCGTTAAGGCTCCTCACGCTGGCTTCGAGCCGCCCCAAGGCGCGGTCCAGCCGCGCCGATGCGCTCTCATAGCCGTCTTCCAGGGTTGGTTCACCCATCTCGACCCCGCCGCTCTTTACGAATCCACCCACCCCAGTAAGCCAAAGCCCAAGCCGCAAAGCAACTGGCGCGCCATTTCCGGCACGATCAAGGCACGCCTGATTCGCAGAGGAACCAAAGACCCTCTTTCGTTGACTCGATACCGGAACCTGATATGCCTCGAACCCCGCTGAACCGGCATTTCGCCGGTTCGCGAACGTCCAGATCTCCGAGGGAAGAGCAGGAAATCCGATGACCAATACCGCCCAGCAGAACGATATGGCCAACGCCATCCGCTCCCTGTCCATGGATGCTGTGGAAAAAGCCAATTCCGGTCACCCGGGCCTGCCCATGGGCTGCGCTGACATCGCCACCGTGCTCTTCACCAAGGTCATGAAGTTCGATCCCTCCAACCCGAAATGGGCCGACCGCGACCGCTTCATCCTTTCGGCCGGCCACGGCTCGATGCTGCTCTATTCCTCGCTCTACCTGCTCGGTTATGGCGACATGACCATCGAGGAAATCAAGAACTTCCGCCAGCTCGGCTCCAAGACCGCCGGCCACCCCGAATACGGCTTCGCCGCCGGCATCGAGACGACCACCGGCCCCCTCGGCCAGGGCATCGGCAATTCGGTCGGCTTTGCCGTGGCCGAAGCCAAGCTCGCCGCCGAATTCGGCTCGGACCTCGTCGATCATTACACCTGGGTGCTGGCCGGCGACGGGTGCCTGATGGAAGGCATCTCGCAGGAAGCCATCTCGCTGGCCGGACACTTGAAGCTCAACAAGCTCGTGGTGATCTGGGACAATAACGGCATCACCATCGACGGCAAGGTGTCCAACGCCGACTCCACCGACCAGATCGCGCGCTTCAAGGCCTGCGGCTGGAACACGATGGAAATCGACGGCCACGACCAGGCCCAGATCGAGAAGGCGCTCAACGACGCCAAGAAGAGCGACAAGCCGACCCTGATCGCCGCCAAGACCACGATCGGTTTCGGCGCGCCCAAGAAGGCCGGCACCGAAAAGGTTCACGGCTCGCCCCTTGGCGCCGAGGAACTGGCCGGCGCCAAGGCCGCGCTCGGCATCACCTATCCGGCCTTCGAAGTCCCGGCCGAGATCATCAACGCCTGGCGCGCCGCCGGCACCCGCTCGCAGAACATCCGCGGCGAATGGGAAGCCCGCCTTGCCAAGTCGGACAAGCGCGCCGAATTCGAGCGCCGCATGGCCGGCGACCTGCCTGCCGGCTATGCCGAGGCCATGGACAGCTTCAAGAAGAAGCTCGCCGAGGACAAGCCGAAAGTGGCTTCGCGCAAGGCCAGCCAGAACGCGCTCGACGTCATCAACGCGGTGGTCCCGGAGACCGTGGGCGGCTCGGCCGACCTCACCGGCTCCAACCTCACCAATACGCCCGAGACCCTGCCCTTCACCGACACTGACCGTACCGGCCGCTACATGCGCTACGGCATCCGCGAGCACGAGATGGCCGCGGCGATGAACGGCATGGCGCTCCATGGCGGCTACATTCCCTATGGCGGCACGTTCCTCGTCTTCACCGACTATGCGCGCCCGGCCATTCGTCTCTCGGCGCTGATGGAACAGCGCGTCATCTATGTGATGACCCATGATTCCATCGGCCTGGGCGAGGACGGCCCGACCCACCAGCCGGTGGAGCACCTCTCGGCCCTGCGCGCCATCCCAGAACTGCTGGTGCTGCGTCCGGCCGACGCCACCGAGACGCTCGAATGCTGGCAGATCGCGCTCGAACATAAGGATCGTCCCTCGATCCTGGCGCTCTCGCGCCAGAACCTGCCGGCCCTGCGCACCGAGTACGTCAAGGAAAACCTCTCGGCCAAGGGCGCCTACAAGATCGCCGGCGACGACGATGCCGACGCCGTGATCTTCGCCACCGGCTCGGAAGTCTCGATCGCCGTCGAGGCGCAGAAGCAGCTCGCCGAAAAGGGCATCTCCGCCAAGGTGGTCTCGGTGCCGAGCATGGAACTGTTCGCCAAACAGTCCGATGCCTACCGCGCCTCGATCTTCGGCAAAGCCAGGGCGCGCGTCGCCGTGGAAGCGGGCATCTCGATGAGCTGGGACAAGCTTCTGGGCGACAAGGGCCGGTTCGTGGGCATGCACGGCTTCGGCGCTTCCGCCCCGGCCGAGGCGCTCTACGAGCACTTCGGCATCACGGCCAAAGGTATTGTTGAAGCCGTCACCGCACAGTTGTAAGAGAGGCGCCTTCTAGCGCCTCCCCCCAGTCTTTCCATTTTATGCCCTCAAGGAGCACGTCATGGCAGTTCGCGTCGCCATCAATGGATTTGGCCGTATCGGCCGCAACGTTCTGCGGGCGATCATCGAGAGCGGCCGCACCGATATCGAAGTGGTGGCCATCAACGATCTCGGCCCGGTGGAAACCAATGCCCACCTCCTGCGCTTCGACTCGGTCCATGGCCGCTTTCCCCATGAAGTGAAAGTGGTCGGCGACACCATCGACGTGGGCCGCGGCCCGATCAAGGTGACCGCCGTCAAGAACCCGGCCGAGCTGCCGCACAAGGAACTGGGCGTCGACATCGCGCTCGAATGCACGGGCATCTTCACCGCCCGCGACAAGGCCGCCCTCCACCTCGAAGCCGGCGCCAAGAAGGTGCTGGTCTCGGCCCCCTCCGAAGGCGCCGACCTCACCGTCGTCTATGGCATCAACGACAGCAAGCTGGGCAAGGAGCACATCGTCGTCTCCAACGCCTCTTGCACCACCAATTGCCTCGCCCCGCTCGCCTATGTGCTCAACGAGCAGTTCGGCATCGAAAAGGGAATGATGACCACCATCCATTCCTATACCGGTGACCAGCCGACCCTCGACACCATGCACAAGGATCTCTATCGCGGCCGCGCTGCCGCGCTCTCGCAGATCCCGACCTCGACCGGCGCCGCCAAGGCCATTGGCCTGGTGCTCCCCGAGCTCAAGGGCAAGCTGGACGGCGTCTCGGTACGCGTGCCGACCCCGAACGTGTCGCTCGTCGACTTCAAGTTCATCGCCCAGAAGAAGGTCACCGCCGACGAGGTCAACCAGGCCCTGATCGCGGCTGCCGACGGCAAGCTCAAGGGCATTCTCGGCTATACCCGCTACCCGAACGTCTCGATCGACTTCAACCACGACTCGCATTCCTCGACCGTGGCGCTCGACCAGACCAAGGTCATGGAAGGCGACTTCGTCTCCGTGCTCTCCTGGTACGACAACGAATGGGGCTTCTCGAACCGCATGGCCGATACCGCCGTGGCGCTGGGCAAAACGCTCTAAGCCCCGGCATCCAGCCAGGCATCGCATTCACCCTCGGGCGCAAGCCCGAGGGTTTTTGTTTTTTGCGCCGGCGGGTCGAAGAGTTCGCCCCGCCCTGTCGTCATCCCGTAACGTCGCGGCCGCATCCTGCAAGACACGTCGATTCGGAGCGGGTCGTGCCGAGGCTGTTGTCGGGGCTCTTACTGGCGGGAAGTGCGCTGAGCGGCTGGCATGGGCAGGCCGGCTGGCTGGTCTTGCCCCCGCTTGCCGCCCTGGCGCTGCTGCTGGCCGAAAACCGGGCCGTGCGGCGGGCCATCGGCTCGGCGGCCTGGGCCAGCGAGGGCTATGCGCGCTTTCTGGTGGGGACGAACCTTTCCATATTGCTGCGCAGCGCTATTCTGAATGCTGCAATCCTTGCTATAGCAACCGGACTCCATTCAGTGCTTGGCGGATAATAGACATGGCTGGTTTCAAGACCCTCGGCGACCTTGACCTCAAGGGCAAGCGCGTATTGCTGCGCGCCGATCTCAACGTGCCCGTGGCCGACGGCAAGGTGACAGACGCAACGCGCATCGAGCGCATCGTCCCCACCATCCGCGAAATCGTCAAAGCCGACGGCAAGGTGATCCTGCTCTCCCATTTCGGCCGCCCCAAGGGCAAGGTCGATCCGCAATATTCGCTCGAGCAGGTCGCGCCCACCATTGCCGACCTCACCGGCCATCCGGTCGGATTCGTCGCCACCGACTGGGTCGACGTCTCGGACGCCCAGGCCGCCATCGACGGCGCCCCCGCCGGCAGCGTGCTGCTACTCGAAAACACCCGCTTCCATCCGGGCGAGGAAGCCAACGATGTCGAACTGGCCAGGCGCATGGCGAGCCTTGGCGATGTCTATGTGAACGACGCCTTCTCGGCCGCTCACCGCGCCCATGTCTCCACCGAAGCCCTGGCCCATCTGCTGCCCGCCGCCGCCGGCCTTGCCATGCAGGCGGAACTGGAAGCGCTCGAAGCCGGTCTCGGCAAGCCGAAGAAGCCGGTGGTGGCGATCGTCGGCGGCGCCAAGGTCTCGACCAAGATCGACCTTCTCGAAAATCTCGTCACCAAGGTGGACGGCCTCATCATCGGCGGCGGCATGGCCAATACGTTCCTGCACGCCCTCGGCTACGGCATCGGCAAGTCGCTGGCCGAAAAGGACCTGGCCGAGACCGCTACCCGCATCATGGAGACGGCCGAAAAGCATAAATGCGCCATCATCCTTCCGATCGACGGCGCGGTGGCCTGGAAGTTCGAGGCCAATGCCCCGCACCGCTTCTACGGCGTGGACGCCATTGACCCGGAGGGCATGATCCTCGATATTGGCCCCTCCTCGATCGAACGCGTCATCGGCGCCATCGATGACGCCTCAACCGTCGTCTGGAACGGCCCGGTCGGCGCTTTCGAGCTGACGCCCTTCGATACCGGCACCGTCGCCATTGCCCGCCATGTCGCGGCCCGCACCAAGGCCGGCAAGCTGGTCTCGGTGGCCGGCGGCGGCGACACCGTGGCGGCGCTCGCCCATGCCGGGGTCAAGGACGACCTGACCTATGTGTCGACGGCCGGCGGCGCCTTCCTCGAATGGATGGAAGGCAAGCCGCTGCCGGGCGTCGAAGCGCTCGTCAAGGGCTGATTCCTCGCCTATCCGGCTTAAACCGAACGTCTAATCGACGCTTTCGGACCGGCCAGCATAATTTCGGGGCATCCAAGTTCAACAAAGGGTGCCCCGATGCCGGCCATGACGCTCAACGCCATTGCTCAAAAGCTGGTCGAACCGGGCAGAGGCATCCTGGCCGCCGACGAATCCGAGCCGACCATCGCCAGGCGCTTCGCCGCCCTCGGCATCGGCAACACGCCTGAATTGCGCCGCGATTACCGCGAGATGCTGTTCCGCTCGCGCGAGGCCATGAACCGCTACATTTCGGGCGCCATCCTCACGGAAGAAACGCTCAGGCAGGATGCCGCCGACGGCACCGCCTTCATCGCGCTGCTTGCCGATAGCGACGTCATTCCCGGCATCAAGGTCGATCGCGGCACCTTCCCCATGCCGGGTTCGACCGACGAGAAGATCACCGAGGGCCTCGACGGCCTGCGCCAGCGGCTGGCCCAATATGCCACGCTCGGTGCCGGCTTCGCCAAGTGGCGCGCCGTCATCACCATTGCCGGCCAGGCCCCGACCCGCAACGCCATCCGCGCCAATGCCCATGCCCTGGCCCGCTATGCCATGCTCTGCCAGGAAGCCGGCATCGTGCCGGTGGTCGAACCGGAAGTTGTGGGCGACGGCGAGCCGGGCGACCATTCCATCGAGCGTTGCCAGGACGTCACCACCGAAACGCTCGAAACCGTCTTCAACGAATTGCGCCTCGCCGGCGTCGATTTCACCGGCATGCTCCTCAAGCCCAACATGGTGTTGCCCGGCCGCAAGGCGGCGCGCCAGGCCGATATCGAGGAAGTCGCGCGCCGCACCCTCGAGACGCTGCGCGCCACCGTGCCGGCCGCCGTGCCCGGCATCGCCTTCCTCTCCGGCGGGCAGACCGACGAAGAAGCCACCGCGCATCTGAGCGCCATCAACAGCCTGCCGGGCCTGCCCTGGAAGGTGACCTTCTCCTATGGCCGCGCCCTCCAGAATGCGGCGCTGCGCCTTTGGGCCGGCCGCGCCGAAAACACGGCTCCCGCGCAACTGGCTTTCGCCCACCGCGCGCGCATGAACAGCCTGGCCTCGCTGGGCGAATGGCAGCACGATCTCGATCGCGCGGCCTGATCGCAACATAATCCCGCGAGCTTGATGGCGCTGGCTCTTGCCAGCGTCCCTTTTCTTGACAAAATGCGCGGCCACTCAGGCGCGCGCCGTTTTTCAAGAAAAAGTCCATGTCTGCCCAGATTTTCCTCATTGCTCCCGCCGACGCCGAGGTTACCGCCTTCGCCCCCCTGCTCGAGGGCGCTTTGGCGTCCGCCCCCGTATCGGCGCTGCTGCTGCAGCGCGGCGCCCGCGGCGAGAATGCCTATAAGGACTACGTCAAGGCGCTGGCGCCCATCGCCCAGGCCGAAGGCTGCGCGGTATTGGTCGAGGGCGAACCCGGCCTCGTGCGCACGCTGGGCGTCGATGGCCTTCACGTCTTCGGCTCGGCCAAGGCCCTGCCCGATGCCCGCGCCGCCGCCTCTTCGCTCAAGCCCGACATGATCGTGGGCGCCGGCCCCGTCACCAGCCGGCACGATGCCATGACCCTGGGCGAGCTCGATATCGACTACGTGTTCTTCGGCCCGCTCTCGGGCCCCCTCCCGGCCGAATCGCGCGAAATGGCCGCCTGGTGGTCCGAGACCATGGAAGTGCCCGCGGTCCTCTCGGACCCCGAAGCCAGCGCCGAAAGCATCGACCCGGCCGGCTGCGAATTCGTGGCGCTGGGCGAAAGCGTCTGGAAAGCGCCACAAGGGGCCGCTATTGCCCTGAGCGAGATCGCCCAGCGCCTGGAGACCCTCTAATGCCCAAAAGCCCCCTGGCGTCGGTTCTGGCCGCCCTGGCCCTGGCTACCCTCAGCGCTGCGCCCGTTTTGGCGCAGAGCGAGGATGCGCGCGCCATCAGCGAGGACATTTTCGGCTCCAAGACCCCGCCCGACGACGCCTATGGCGCCTTCCAGCGCGGCTATTTCCTCACCGCTTTGGCCATGGCCTTGCCGCGCGCGGAAAAAGGCGACCCGACCGCGCAGACCCTGATCGGGGAAATCTATGCCAAGGGCCTGGGTGTCGCCGAGAACGTCGCACGCGCCTCGAGCTGGTACGCGCTGGCCAGCAAGAACGGCGACATGATGGGCACGTTCGAGTTGGCCCTGCTCTACCAGGACGGCCGCGGCGTGCCCAAGAGCCGCGAAAAGGCGGCCGAGCTCTTCAAGAAGGCGGCCGATGCCGGCTACATGCCGGCCAAATACAACCTGGCCATGCTCTATATCGAGGGCGTCTATGTCGAGCCCAACATGGTCAAGGCCGCCGAACTGCTCAAGGAAGCGGCCGATTCCGGCCTGCCCGAGGCGCAATACGATTATGGCGTGCTGCTGATGGAAGGCGCCGGCGCCCCGCCCGACCCGCAGGCCGGGGCCAAGCAGATCGGCCTTGCCGCCGAACAGGGCCTGCCGGCCGCCCAAGTCGAATACGCCACGCTTCTCTACCTCGGCAAAGGCGTCACCAAGAACCTGCCCGAAGCGGTCACCTGGTATCGCAAGGCGGCGCTGAGCGGCAATGCCGTGGCCCAGAACCGCTATGCCAAGCTCCTGGCGGTCGGCGAAGGCGTCGACCTTGACCTGCAGGAAGCGGCGATGTGGCGCTCGCTGGCCAAGCGGCAGGGCCTCAACGACGCCACGCTCGACAAGCTGCTGGTTTCGATCCCGCCCGAGGACCTGGCCAAGGCCGAGGAACGCGCGCGCTACTGGCCGGGCGAGCCCCCCACGGCCACCGCAGATGCCGGTCCGCTCCTTGAACCTGCCGCTCCGGCGACCCCTAGTGCGGGAGGGGAGCCCCCCAAGGCCCCTTGAACCTTTCGGCGTCCAAGGCTAGAAGCCGTCTTTCTCCTAACCTTTTGAAAAAGTCCGGCTGACCTATGGCCCGTTCCGCTCTGCTCAATGTCATGGTTCAGGCCGCCCTCAAGGCCGGCAAGTCCCTCACCCGCGATTTCGGCGAAGTCGAAAACCTGCAGGTCTCCCGCAAGGGCCCTGCCGATTTCGTCTCGGCCGCCGACCGCCGCGCCGAGCAGATCGTCTTCGACGAACTGCGCAAGGCCCGGCCCACCTACGCTTTCCTGATGGAAGAAGGCGGGGAAGTCGCAGGCACCGACGGCCAGCACCGCTGGATCATCGACCCGCTCGACGGCACCACCAATTTCCTGCACTCGATCCCGCTCTTCGCCGTGGCCATCGCGCTCGAGCGCGCCAACGAGATCGTGGCCTCGGTGATCTACAACCCGGTCATGGACGAACTTTTCACCGCCGAAAAGGGCGGCGGGGCCTGGCTGAGCGACCGCAAGCGCCTGCGCGTGGCGGCTCGCCGGCACCTTTCGGAAGCCGTGGTCGCCACCGGCATCAAGGTCATGGACCCGGTGCAGGATGCGCTGGCGCTGCGCCAGGTCGCCCATATCTCCCCCGCCACCGCCGGCATCCGCCGCTCGGGCTCGGCCTCGACCGATCTCGCCTGGCTCGCCGCCGGCCGGTTCGACGCCTATTGGGAAAGCCAGCTGAAGCCCTGGGACGTGGCGCCGGGCCTGCTCATGGTCAAGGAAGCGGGCGGTTTCGTCTCCGATTATGCCGGCACCACCGGCAGCATCTGGAACGGCCAGGTGGTCGCGGGCAACGAAACCATTCACGCGCAATTGCTCAAGGAAATCCGCGCAGTCAAATAGACTGGAGACAAAGGGGCTTGGCCATTGTCACGCCCCTGCGATGCACATAGTGTTGCTTAACGAATTATTAGCAGCACGCATGGCGGGCCATGGCGACCAGTTACGATCCCTATAATCTCGCGAGCCCGCTCGTCTATCTCGTCAAGATCGTCGTCTTTTTGATTCTGGTCGGCCTGGTGGGCGCGATCCTGGCTCCCCAGATCGTGACCTTCTTCTGGGCCAACCCCTTCATCAACTCGATGATTTTCCTGACTCTGGCGATCGGCATCTTCCTGTCGTTCCGCCAGATCATCCGCCTCTTCCCCGAGGTGAAATGGGTCAATTCCATCCAGGACGGCACCATGGCCGACGTGCGCCCGCCGGTGCTGCTGGCGCCGGTGGCCGGCATCCTGCGCGACCGACTGGGCGAAGCCATCATCACCCCGCAGGCCATGCGCTCCATCCTCGATTCGGTCGGCATCCGGCTCGACGAGGCCAAGGACACCTCGCGCTACCTCACGGGCCTGCTGGTCTTCCTGGGCCTCCTCGGCACCTTTTACGGGCTCTTGCAGACCGTGACCTCGGTGGCTTCGGTCATCCAGGCGCTCGACGTCACCCAAGCCGACACCAACAGCCTCTTCGCCAACCTCAAGGAAGGCCTCACCGCCCCGCTGGGCGGCATGGGCACGGCCTTTTCGTCCTCGCTCTTCGGTCTCTCCGGTTCGCTGATCCTGGGCTTCCTCGACCTCCAAACCGGCCAGGCGCAGAACGCCTTCTATACGGACCTCGAGGACTGGATGACCTCGATGACCGAGCTCGACCACCCGATAACGGCGCTTCAGGCATCGGGCCTGGGCGTGCAGGGCACCGAGGTGCAGGCCATGCTCGACCGGCTGGGCACCACCATGCAGAGCACCAATTCCTCCCAGAACGCCATCCGCGCCATGGCCGAACTGGCCAAGGGCATCGACGGGCTGGTCAAGCACATGCGCACCGAGCAGGACACCCTGCGCGCCCATATCGCCGAGCAGAGCGAGAACAACGCCAAGCTGCGCGAGCTGATCGACGAGATGCTGGCGACCCTCAAGGGTGACGGGGAGCGCCGCTGATGGCGCTCAGCCGGCGCAGCCGCGAGGTCACCAATTACTGGCCGGGTTTCGTGGATGCCCTGTCGAGCCTGCTGCTCGTCATCATCTTCCTGCTCTCGCTGTTCATGCTCACCCAGTTTTTCACCAACCAGGAATTGCTGGGCAAGGACACGGCGCTCTCGCGCCTCAACTCGCAGATCGCCGAACTCACCGACCTGCTCCAGCTGGAGCGCGCCAATAACAGCGATCTCGAATCGACCATCGCCACGCTGACCGCGACACTGTCGGGAGCCGAGCAGGAGCGCGACAGCCTGCGCGGGCAATTGGCGGGGATCGGGGCGGGCGACAGCGGCAAGGACGACGCCATTGCCGACCTCAATGCCCAGCTCGCCGGCGAAAAGGAAGTTTCGCGCGAGGCGGCGGCGCAGGTGGCGCTGCTCAACCAGCAATTGGCCGCCCTGCGCACCCAGATCGCCGCCCTCGAGGATGCCTTGCAGGCCTCAGAGACGCGCGACGCCGATTCGCGCACCAAGATCGCCGATCTCGGCCGCCGCCTCAACGTGGCCCTGGCCCAGCGCGTGCAGGACCTGTCGCGCTATCGTTCGGACTTCTTCGGCAGGCTGCGGCAGATCCTCGAAGGCCGCGCCGATGTGCGCGTGGTGGGCGACCGCTTCGTCTTCCAGTCCGAAGTGCTGTTCGCTCCCGGCAAGGCCGATATTTCCGAGGGCGGCATCGGCGACCTGCAGGCCCTGGCCCAGGCCATCCTGCAGCTCGAACAGGAAATTCCGCCCGACATCAACTGGGTGCTGCGCATCGACGGCCACACCGACAAGCGCCCGATCTCGAACGCGCAATTCCCCTCCAACTGGGAACTCTCGGCGGCGCGCGCCATCTCGGTGGCCAAGTATCTGGTGAGCCAGGGCGTCTCGCCCAACCGCCTCGTCGCCGCCGGCTTCGGCGAATTCGCCCCGCTCGATCCGGGCGACACCGAAGAAGCGTTCAGGCGCAATCGACGCATCGAGTTCAAGCTCACGGAGGGGTGAGGCGGAGCGCCTGGCTCCCCTCCCCGCTTGGGGCGAATCCCGCATGCGCTACCAGAGATTGCGACCGTCGATCTGCCTGACCGGCAGCTTGTCGATGTCGAAATTCTCCAGCATGCGCACATTGACGCCGACCTTGATCTTGTTGAAATCGGTCGTCCCATCCAGTTGCCAGTCGGGCGAGGTGCCGTAGATCTGGCCGCCGCATTGGGCGCAGAAATGGTGGCGGTTATAGCCGTTGGGCGCAAAAACCTTGTCGCTTTCGGACGGCTCGGCGTGGAACTGGTCGGGCGTGTAATAGGCCCAGAGGGCGCCGGTGCGGCTGCAATAAGTGCAATTGCACGCCACCGCTTCCACCGGCGCGAAATCCAGGGTGAACCGCGTCGCGCCGCAATAGCAGGAACCGGAAATGCTCATGAAAAACCCCTTCGTCTTGGTGACGAAGGGGTTTTGGCATGGGGCTGCTGACAGATGCTGTCAGCACGCTTATTCGGCGGCGCCCGCCTTCTCGACTTCCTCGTCGGTGCGGAACTGCAACTTGGCCAGTTCCGCATAACGCCCGCCCTTCTTGACCAATTGGGCATGTGTGCCCTGGTCGATGAGCTGGCCGGCTTCGAGCACGAGGATGCGGTCGGCATCGCGGATGGTGGCGAGGCGGTGGGCGATGACCAGCGTGGTGCGGCCTTCCATCAGCCGCTCCAGCGCCAGTTGCACCAGCCGCTCGCTCTGCGCGTCGAGCGCACTCGTGGCTTCGTCGAGCAGCAGGATCGGAGCGTCCTTGAGCAGGGCGCGGGCAATGGCGAGACGCTGCTTTTGGCCGCCCGAGAGCATGACGCCGCGTTCGCCCACGATCGAATCGTAGCCGTTGGGCAGCTCGACCACGAAATCGTGGACCAAAGCTGCGCGGGCCGCGGCCTCGACTTCGGCCTGCGTCGCATCGGGTTTGCCGAAACGGATGTTTTCGGCGACCGTGCCGGCAAAGATCGTCGGCTCCTGCTCGACATAGGCGAAGCGGTGGCGCAGGTCCGCCGGCTCGACCTGGCGGATGTCGATGCCGTCCACGAGGATCGCGCCCTCGTCGACATCGTAGAACCGCTGGATGAGCGCAAAGACCGTCGACTTGCCGGCACCCGAGGCGCCGACAAGCGCCACCGTCTCGCCGTGCTTGACCGAGAAGGTGAGGTCGTCGATGACCTTCTCGTCGTCGCGGTTGCGATAGGCGAAGCTCACATGCTCGAAGACCACTGAGCCCAGCGAGGGCACAGGGAACTGCGTGGGCCTGGGCGGAGCGTTGAGCGTGGGCTCGGTGTCGATGATCTCGACCAGCCGCTCGGTGGCGCCCGCCACGGTCTGGAGCGTACCCCAGATCTCGGAGATCGAGGTAAGGGCATTGGAGGCCATCAGCGCATAGATCATGAACTGGGTGAGCTGGCCTACCGTCACATTGCCGTCGAAGACGGCACGCGCGCCCCACCAGACGACGACGACCAGCGCCGTGGTAGCCAGGAACATGATGAGCGCCAGCAGGCCGGCGCGGGCACCCAGGCGCGTGACCTCGGCATCGTAGCTTTCCTCGGCGCGCTCGGCATAGAGCCGGGACTGCTCGGGTTCCTGCACGAACGACTTGATGGTCTTGGTGGCGCCCAGCGCTTCGGTGGCCATGGCCGACATGTCGGCCAAGGCATCCTGGGTGCGGCGCGACATCCTGCGCAGCCGCCGGCTGAGCAGGATCATCGGGAAGATGATGGCCGGCGCCAGCACGATGACGCCCAAAGCCAGATAGGGGCTGGTGAGGAACATCAGCACCACGGCGCCGATAATGGTCACGAAGCCACGCAGCGTCATGGAGAGGCTCGAGCCGATGGCGCCGCGAATGGTCGCCACGTCGCCATTGAGGCGCGAGGTCAGCTCGCCCACCCTATGGGTATCGAAAAAGATCGTATCCAGCTTGAGGAGATGATCGAACACCGCCCGGCGCAGGTCGGTCAGCACGCGTTCGCCCAGGATGGAGACGAAGTAGAAGCGCGCGCCGGACGCCACGGCCATCACCGCAGCCACGCCCACGATCAGCCAGCCATAGGAACTGACCATCGAAAGGTTCTGCTCGGTAAAGCCCTTGTCGATCACCCCGCCGGCAAGGCTGGGAATGATCAGCGAGGTAATCGCCGCGATAAGCAGGAAGATGAGGGTGAGCGCCAGCCGCCAGGGATAGCGCATAACGAAGGGAAGCAGCCGCCTGAGCGGTTGCAGCGATCTCGGAGCAGCTTTCTCCGGCTCCTTGCCGGTGGAAAGTCGCGAACCGCGAACCGGTTCACTCATATCGGAAGGTCCATTGTGAAAACGCCCCCTACATAGGCAGTGCCTTGCTACCCCGCAACTGCTTTCGCCGCGGCGATTGCGCGCTTGCAGAGCCGTCTATCTTTCTATATGTACCCGGCAACGAATTTAGACATCGGCTCTCCGGGCGCGCGTAGCGCCCGTTCCATTTGAGGGTAGGCCCCATGAAGAAAGACATCCACCCTGACTATCACACCATCAAGGTGGTGATGACCGACGGTACCGAATACTCTACCCGCTCGACCTACGGCGCCGAGGGCGAAACCCTCCAGCTCGACATCGACCCGAAGACCCATCCGGCCTGGACCGGCACCACCGGCCAGCTCATGGACCGCGGCGGCCGCGTCTCGCGCTTCAAGGAGCGCTTCAAGGGCTTGGGCATCTAAGCCGACCCGCGAGAAGAATTTTTGCAAAGCCCGGCCTCGTGCCGGGCTTTTCTTTTGGGGGGAGAAACCATGCATTTCCTGCTGTTTTTCGGCGCGGCAATTTTCGAGATCGGCGGGTGTTACCTTGTCTGGCAGGCCGTTCGCGGCCTGCAGACATGGCTCTGGCTGCCCGCGCTCGTCGCGCTGGGAGTTTTCGCGCTGTTGCTGGCGCTGACCGGCACGGAAAATGCCGGGCGCGCCTTCGCCGTCTATGGCGGCATCTATATCGCCGCCTCGATCGCCTTCATGGTGGCGGTCGAGCGCGTGTTGCCGGATCGATGGGATCTGGCGGGCCTGGCGCTGTGCCTTGCCGGCGCGGCCCTCATCTATTTCGGGCCGCGCGGCGCCTAGCGCTGGGTGGCGAAGGCGGCGTGGAGGCGCGAGAGCTGATCGGCGATGTCATTTTCGCCGCCGGCCTGGAGTTCCGGCACCTTGCCGCGTTCGAGCTGGTCGAGCTGCATGACCCGGTCGAAGAGGCGATCGCCCTTGGAGATGTAATCGCGCAAATCCACAGGCAGGTCCTCAAAACCCGGGCCGCCGCGTTCTGAGGGCGTGGCGGAGAACTGCACCTTTTCCTTTTCGAGCCGGGCATTCTCGGCGGAAATCTCGCCCTCGTTGACGGCGCGCTGCAGCAGCAGCCAGGAGGCGAGCTGCATCAGGCGCGTGGTCAGGCGCATCGATTCGGTGGCGTAGAGGAAAGCCGCTTCGCGCGGCAGCGCCTTGCTCTCGGCGCGGCCCTGCCCGTCGAGATAGGCGGCGACCTCCTCGATCAGGGACATTCCCTCGCGATAGAGCATGTCGAATCCGCCCGACGCAACGATGCGCGGACCGATGGCCACTGCCTGCTTTTCAATCATCTCGCCCACCGGCGGCCTTCTGTCTGATGCGGATCGAAGGGCGAACTTATGCCTATTCCGCCCGCCCGTCACCCGCCTTGGCCAGACAAGCTTGAATTAAGCTTAACGTCTTGACCCGATTACGGAAAAGCGGACACAAAAAGAAAAAGAGCCGTCAAATGGCGGCTCTCGAAAGTTAACAGGGAGGCGTCAAACAGAGGGAGAAACCACTCTGAAAAATCCAGAAAGAACTGGATAACGTGAGGTTACCCAAAACCTCTTAATTGGAGGTTAACAGGACTCGCTTTCTTAACCCTGACGTTTCACGCCTTCGCAACGTTAAAATTTGAAGAAGGAATCGGCGTCGGTACGGGTTTTGCGCCGCGCCGCGATCGCGCCTTTCAGCCGCTCGATCTCCTGCTCCAACAGGCTGATCCGCGCCGTCAGCTCGTCCTCGGACATGGCGTCCAGCACCATGCCGACCTCATGGGCCGAAGGTCGCCTGCGCACATTATCCTCGTCGTCCATCTTGCCGCTCCTTTGCGCTTTTCCGTCAGGATTCTAGCGCAACGCTCTTGCCGCGCAAAACGCTACGCGGCACGCTCGCCCCCATGACACTTCCCGACGAAATGCAGGCCATCGACATTGCCGGACCCGGCGGGGGCCCCGAAGTGCTGACGCCCACTCGTGCATTGCTGCCGCTCCCGAGGGCCGATGAGGTGCTGATCCGGGTGGCGGCCGCGGGTGTCAACTACCCCGACGTCCTGCAGCGCAAGGGGCATTACGATCCCCCGCCCGGCCATTCTCCCCGGCCCGGCCTGGAAGTGGCGGGCGAGATCGTCGCACTTGGGGAGGCCGTTGAAGGTCTGGCCAAGGGACAGCGCGTCCTGGCGCTCTGCAATGGCGGCGGCTATGCCGATTATGTCGCCGTGCCCCACGGCCAGGTGCTGCCGATCCCCTCGGGCGTCGATATCGCCTGGGCGGGCGCCATCGCCGAAACCTGGTTCACCATCGAGCAGACCCTGATCCAGCGCGCCGCCCTCGCGCCGGGCATGAACGTCCTGGTCCACGGCGCCGCGGGCGGCATCGGCACCGCTGCCCTGGCGCTGGCGCGCATTGCCGGCGCCCGGCCCATCGCCGTGGTCTCGACGCGCGAAAAGGCCGATTACGTGGGCGGCACGTTCGGCGTCCCCGACGTCATCATCCATGGCGAGGAGGATTTTTCCGCAAGCGCCCTGGCGCTGACCGGCGGACGCGGCGTCGACCGCATCGTCAGCTTCGCCGGCGGCGACATGCTGACGCGCAACCTGGCGGCGGCGGCGCGCGATGCCGTGATCATCCAGCTCGCCTCGCTCTCGGGCAGCAAGGCCGAACTGCCGCTTCCACAGCTTTTGGCCAAGCAGTTGACGCTGATCGGCTCGACCCTGCGGCCGCAATCGTCGGCGCGCAAGGCGCAGATCGCACAAGGACTTCTTGCCGGTGCCTGGCCGGCTTTCGCCGCCGGAAACGTGGCGCGCCCGCATATCGAGACGCTGCCGCTGGGCGAAGCGGCGATGGCGCATGCGCGGCTCGAGGATCGCCGCTTTTTCGGCAAGCTGGTGCTGCTAACCACGTTCGGAGAAGGCCTCGTTAACGACAATTTCGTTGCGAAGCCCTGACCTAATCCGTATATTTGGAATTATTCCCCTCAGCAAAAAGCAAAGAGGAGGAGCGGGCCAGAGAAAACTGGGCCGCGCCAACAGAGAGATATTGCTATGGCGACTACCCTGCTGATGCCCAAGGCAACCGCCGTCTGGCTGGTCGACAACACTTCGCTGTCCTTCGAGCAGATCGCTGCTTTCTGCGGCCTGCATCCGCTGGAAGTCCAGGGCATTGCCGATGGTGACGTGGCCGGCGGGATCATGGGCGTGAACCCGGTGCAGAACGGACAATTGACCCGCGAGGAGATCGAGAAGGCGGAAGCCGACCCCTCCTACCGCATGAAAGTGTCCGAGCCCAAGGTCCGCGTCGCCGCCGCCAAGCGCAAGGGCCCGCGCTATACTCCGATTTCGCGCCGCAACGAGCGCCCGAACGCCATCAAATGGCTGGTCCGCAACCATCCCGAGCTCAAGGACGCGCAGATCATGCGCCTGGTGGGCACCACCAAGTCCACGATCGATGCGGTTCGCGACGGCACGCACTGGAATTCGGCCAACCTGACGGCCATGGACCCGGTGACCCTGGGTCTCACCTCCCAGATCGAGCTTGACCTCGAGGTCAAGCGCGCCGCCAAGGGCGGTGGCCTGCCGGTCGACGACGAGCCGCAGGGCACCATGCTCCTCACCGCCGAGGAAGCCCTGGCCAGCGCCAACCGCTCCTCCGCCCCGACGGGCGAGCACGACGAGGACGAGGGCCGTCCGACCCACGAGCAGGACGAATTCGACGCGGACTCGGTCTTCGCCAAGCTCAAGTCGCTCAAGAAAGACAACGACGAAGAATAACCGGGACGGCTCAAGCCGCCAGGAGGAGAGGACCCCGTGGAAGCCAATCTCCTCCTCGTCATCTTCGTGCTCCTCGCCGCCACGGTCGCGCTGGTGCCGCTTGCCAAGTGGAGCGGCACCGGCACCATTCTGGGCTATCTCGCCGCCGGCATCCTGATCGGCCCCTATGGCCTCAGGCTCGTTTCCGACACCGCGCTCATCTCCAATGTCGCCGAATTCGGCGTGGTGATGATGCTGTTCCTCATCGGGCTCGAGGTCAAACCTTCAGAACTCTGGCGCCTGCGCAACAAGGTTGTGGGGCTGGGGATTCCGCAGGTCGTGGTGACGGGCGCGCTTATCGCCGGGCTCTTCCGGTTGAGCGGGGTGAACTGGCCCACCGCCGTCATGATCGGCCTCGCCCTGGCGCTCTCCTCGACCGCCATCGCCATGCAGTCGATCGCCCAGCGCCAGATCACGCGCACCGATACCGGCCGCGCCAGCCTGGTGGTGCTGCTCGTGCAGGACATGGCGGTCATCCCCATCCTCGCCGCCATTCCGCTGCTGGCGGCCCTATCCACGGCGCCGGCGGCCATCGTCCGCCCCGATATCGCCGACGCCATCGAGGCGATCGGCAACCCCATCGACTGGGTCACCCCGCTCCTCATCATCGCCGCCTTTGCCGGCGCGCTCTTGGGCGGACGCTTCGTCGTGCGGCCCCTTATCTATTTCGTGGCGCGCGCCCAGGTGCGCGAAGTCTTTACCGCCCTGGCACTGGCGCTCGTCATCGGCGCCTCCCTGCTCACCCAGATGGTCGGCCTGTCGCCGGCGCTCGGCGCGTTCCTGGGCGGCGTGCTGCTGGCCGACAGCGAATACCGCCACGAATTGCAGAGCGATATCGAGCCCTTCAAAGGCCTGCTGCTCGGACTCTTCTTCATCTCGGTGGGCATGTCGATCACCTTCTCGGTATTCCTGGACGCGCCGCTCACCATTCTCGCCCTTCTCCTGGGCTTCATGGCCATCAAGATCATGGTGCTCTACGGCTTGGCCCTGGTCTTCAGGATGCACCGCACCGAGCGCATGCTGTTCGCGCTGCTGCTGAGCCAGGCCAGCGAATTCGCCTTCGTCGTGCTGCAGGCGGGGCTTTCGGCGGGAAGCCTCGGGCAGCACGATTACGAAGTGCTCGGCCTCATCGTGGCCCTTTCGATGGCGACTACCCCGCTCCTGCTCTTCGCCTTCGACCGACTCGTCGCCCCGCTCCTGGGCGAGGTGGTGCATCACATACCGACCGAAAAGCCCAATGCCAGCCAGAAGGTGGTGGTGCTCGGCTATGGCCGCTTCGGCCAGATCATCACGCGCCTCCTCCGCTCGCAGGGCTTCGAGATGACGCTGATCGATGACGATCCGGCTCAGATCGCGCTCATGCGCCGCTTCGGCGTCAAGGTCTTTTACGGCGACGCTTCCCGCTTCGACCTGCTGGAAGCGGCCGATGTCGGCAAGGCGCAGATGATCGTGGTCGCGGTGGCCGGCGGCGACCGCATCCTCAACATTGTCGGCCTGCTTCGCCGCCATTACCCGGACGTCAAGATCGCCGCCCGCGCCATCGACCGCGCCCATGCCCACAAGCTCATCGCGCTGGGCGTGGAGATTTTCGAGCGCGAAACCTTCCGCTCGGCCCTCACACTGGCCACAAGCGCGCTCGTGGCGCTCGGCTACGAACGCGAGCGCGCCGCATTCCTGGCCGGCGCTTTCGCCGACCACGACATCCGCATGCTCTATGACAGCTATGCCCTGCGCAACGACGAGGACGCCTATATCGGCTTCGTGCGCCAATCCATCGACATGCTCGGCGACGTGCTCGAAGCCGACCTCGAGCGCAAGGATAATGCCGCCGCCGATTCCTCGTCCAATGAAAACGATACCGGCGGGGATATTGACAATGAGACGATCACGGGATCGAGATAGCGCTCCCGCCTTCCTCGACTGGCCCTTCCGCTATGTACGCCCCCTACTTCCTCACGATCTGCGTGATCGCGGTCTTCCTTGTCGCGCTCTCCAAGGCCGGCCTGCTGGGTAGTCTCGGCGTCGTCGGCGTGCCGCTGCTCAGCCTCGTCATGCCCGCGCGCGACGCCGCCGGCATGATGCTGCCGGTGCTGCTGGTCATGGACGCGATCGCCGTCTGGTCCTATCGGCGCGAATGCGACTGGAACATCCTCAAGATCATGCTGCCCGGCGCCATGGTCGGCACGCTGATCGGCTGGGTGCTGTGGTCCTTCGTCTCGGACGCGCTGGTCCTGCTTTTCGTCGGCATCATCACGGTGGTCTTCATCATCGACGCCGTATTCCCGATTCGCCGCGCCCTGGTCGAGATGTCCTCGCCCTCGAAGGGCTGGGGCCGGCTCTGGGGGGCCTTTGCCGGCTTCACCAGCTTCGTCAGCCATACCGGCGGCCCACCCTTCCAGATCTACGTATTGCCCCAGAAGCTCAGCCCGGCCCTCTATTCGGGCACGTCCGCCTTCTTCTTCGCCATCGTCAATGCCAGCAAACTCATCCCCTATTACTTCCTCGGCCAGCTTTCGGTAAGCAATCTCGAACTGGCGGCGCTGCTGGCGCCGGTCGCCATTATCGGGGTGCTGCTCGGGGTCTATCTGGTGCGGCGCATCTCGGCGCGCTTCTTTTACCAGATCGCCTATGGCCTGGTCTTCCTGCTGGCGCTCAAGCTCGTCTATGACGGCGCCACGGGCCTGCTGGGCGGAGCCGCCTGACGCCCAACAAAAAAGGCCGCGGGAACGCGGCCTTCTCCACTGACGTCAAGACTGGTGCGCCTATGCCGGCGCGCTGGAGAGTCTGGCGAGTTCGTCTTTCACCTCGAGCTTCTTGCGCTTGAGAGCCGAGATGTAGAGATCGTCCTTTTGGTGACTCTGCATTTCGGTTTCGATCTTCTGATCGAGCTCCCGGTGCCGCCGCTCCAAAGCGGCGATGTAGCCTTCAGTCGTCATGACAACTCCTCGAGCTTGGTCGAACACCGGATCGTCACAAAAATTTCACGTCTTGTCGACTCCGACAAACGGGGGCCGGCAAACCCCCTCGCCAATCCCTGCGTGATCGGCTAACCAAGTATGAGGGGTTCCATCTGCATGAAGAGTTGCGCGCCCGATGCTGCCGTTGACCAAGGAACAGGAAGCCGCGCTCGGTCTCGAACTGGCGACCAAACGCCAGGAACACGCTGATCTTGATGCGGCAATCGCCACTCTGACCGATTCGCGCGTGGCCGACCGCATGCTCATCCAGCGCCTCAAGAAGCGCAAGCTGGCGCTCAAGGATCGCATCGTCCAGCTCGAAACCATCCTCATTCCCGACATCATCGCCTGAGCCGCGCGCCTTGCGCCTCACGACCTTTTGAGCTACACGCGCCTTTTGCAGGGGGACCGGGCCATATGCTGACCACGCCGCTTGTCGCCATTGTCATGGGCAGCCAGTCCGATTGGCCGACCATGCGGCACGCCGCCGAGGTCCTCGACAATCTCAAGATCGAGTATGAAGCGCGGATCGTGTCGGCTCACCGCACGCCCGACCGCCTCGTCGATTTCGCCAGGAGCGCCAAGGCCGATGGCTTCAAGGTCATCATTGCCGGGGCCGGCGGCGCCGCGCACCTGCCCGGCATGATCGCCTCGATGACCACCCTCCCCGTCTTCGGCGTGCCGGTGCGCTCCAAGGCGCTTTCGGGGCAGGACAGCCTGCTCTCGATCGTGCAGATGCCCGGCGGCATCCCCGTGGGCACGCTCGCTATCGGCGAGCCGGGCGCCATCAACGCCGCCCTCCTCGCCGCCGCCGTGCTGGCGCTCAACGATCCCGAAATCGACGCCGCGCTCGACCGCTTCCGCCGCGACCAGACCATGGCGGTTCCCCTCTTTCCCAAAGACGACGACAATGACTGAACCTTTGCCGCCCGGCAGCACCATCGGCATCCTGGGCGGCGGGCAGCTCGGCCGCATGCTGGCTTTGGCCGCCGCACGGCTGGGGATGAAGACCCATATCTTCTGCCCCGATCCCCATAGCCCCGCCTTCGAGGTCACGCCGCACAGGACCGTCGCCGCCTATGACGACGAAGCCGCCCTTGCCGCTTTTGCCGACGCGGTCGACGTCGTCACCTATGAATTCGAGAACGTGCCGGCGCCGACCGCCCGGTTCATCGCCGCGCGCAAGCCGTTGCGCCCGGATGCGCGCGCCCTCGCCATCTCCCAGGACCGGCTCGAGGAAAAGGGGTTTCTCTCCGAAAGCGGCGTGCCCGTGGCGCCCTACCGGCCCGTTTATGAACTCGAAGATCTCGAGACGGCGCTGACCGAGTTGGGCGCGCCGGGCGTGCTCAAGACCACGCGCCTGGGCTATGACGGCAAGGGCCAGCGCATCGTGCGCAGCCTCAACGAGGCCGGCGCCGCCTTCGCCGACCTGGCGCCCAAGCCGCTGGTGCTGGAAGCCTTCATTCCGTTCGAGAAGGAAATCTCGGTCATCGTCGCCCGCAACGGCGCCGGCGAGACCGCCTGTTTCGAGCCCTCCGAGAACGTCCATCGCGACCATATCCTCAAGACCTCGACCGTGCCCGCCTCCATCACGCCGGCTCTCTCAGCCAAGGCAGAGGAAGCGGCGCTGCGGATCGTCAAGGCGCTCGATTATGTCGGGGTGATGGGAATCGAATTCTTCGTGCTGGCGGGCGGAGACGACCTGCTCGTCAACGAGATCGCCCCACGCGTGCATAATTCCGGCCATTGGACGGAAGCGGTCTGCGTTACCGATCAGTTCGAGCAGCATATCCGCGCCATCACCAACTGGCCGCTGGGTGACACCACGCGCCTTGCCGACGTGGTGATGGAGAACCTTATCGGCCATGAGGTTGATTCCATTACCGATCTTCTCGGCCCCGGCGTGCGGCCGCAGCTTTACGGCAAGACGGAAGCACGAGCCGGCCGCAAGATGGGGCACATCAATCGGGTCCAACTGGAAACGGCCAGAAAATAAGCAATTTATGCCCTTTCGGCAGTGGACAAGCCAATAGGGTTGGACTATATACGGCCACCACGGTGACCGGCTCGGCTGGTCGGCGAAAGGGCCATATTTGGCGCTTGCGCTTTGCTTCAAACACTGACGAGAATTCTGGAAGGCGGTTACGCTTGCAAGTAGTTGTCCGCGATAACAATGTCGATCAGGCGCTTCGCGCGCTGAAGAAGAAGCTCCAGCGGGAAGGCGTTTTCCGCGAGATGAAGCTTCGCAACTATTATGAGAAGCCCTCCGAGAAGAAGGCGCGCCAGAAGGCTGAAGCCGTGCGTCGCGCCCGCAAGCTGGCCCGCAAGCGCGCCCAGCGTGAGAGCGGCGTCTCGGCTGCCGCCCCGCGTCGCGCTTCCTAAAGCCCGCGAGAGCTTCGAAATTCGAAACGCCGTCCTTCGGGGCGGCGTTTTGTTTTGTTGCGGTTTGAGAGGTGCTTAAAGGCGAGTGGGGCGGGATGGACTGAGGTTGCGCTGCGATCCAGGCTCCAGAACCAGCCTACTCAGCGCGCAGCTACCCTTGCCGCGGCGTATTCTGCATCCTCGAAGAAGGTTTTGGCCCTGCCCCAGATACCACGGGCCCAGAGGTCGCCGTGGTCGGCGCCGTCTTCGATCCACAAATCGTATTTGTGCGGCACCAGGTCATAGAGCCGGCGGCCATTGGAGACGTCGATGGTCTGGTCGGCGGTGCCGTGGGCGATGAAGACCGGCTCGTCCACTTTCTTGATCCACTCGTTGACCGGGAACTGATCCGACATGAGCAGGCCCACCGGCAGAAAAGGATAGCGCTCGAAGGCGACGTTGACGGCCGAGAGGAACGGCGTTTCGAGCAGAAGCGCATCGGCATCGCGGATGCTGGCGATATAGGTGGCCGGCCCGGTGCCCAGCGAGCGCCCCCAGATCACGATCGGAAAGCCCTTGTCCTTGAGCCAGTCGAAGGCATGAGTGGCGTCATCGAGAATGTGCTGCTGGCTGATTTCGCCCGGCGACAGCGGGAAGCCGCGATAATCGAAAGCAAGGAAGCCGTAGCCATCGGCGGTCCAGGCCTCGAAACGCTCGTGCTCTTCCGAGAAGCTGCCCGTATTGCCCTTGTAATAGAGCACGACCGGCATGCCCTCGCGGGGCGGCGCGTACCAGCCATGGACCTCGGCGCCGTCGGCTGTGGGAATGGCCACTTCCTGGGCGGTCGGCAGCTTGGCATCGGCCAGGGCGGTGATCTCGCCATTGGCGGTATATTGCAGCGCCCGCTGGTTGAAATAGACGTATCCGAGAACCGCCGCATAGGCGATGACGACGACTGCGACGAGCGCAAGGACTATGCGGCGGAGCACTTTCACTGGGAGGCAACCTCAGGCTTGAGCAATTCGGCGAAAGCCCGCTCGAAGACCTCTTCGGGCTGGGCGCCGGACATGGCGAACTTACCATCGAAGACGAAGAACGGCACGCCCTGGATGCCCTGATTGGCGGCGGCCACGGCCAGTTGCTCGGTGGTGGCGAGCTCGCGTGGATCGTTCATCAGGCGCAGCGCCTCGTCGCGGTCGAAACCGTGCCCGGCGGCAATGTCGGCGAGCACTTCGTCATCGTTGATCTGCCGGTGATCGAGGAAATAGGCCTCGGCGATGGCATTGGCCAAAGCATGCTGAGTGTCCCGCGATTTGGCAAGCCGCGTGATGGTATGGGCCTTGGCGGTGCGGAACATGCGCGGCTGGCGCGAGAGGTCGAGATCGACGCCCGACTTCTTCGCCTCGGCCTGCGGCCGCGCCCACATCTCCTGCGGGTCCCGGCCATATTTGGTCTTGAGCATGTGCCCGACATCGACGCCTTCGGCGGGGACGCTCGGATCGAGATAGAAGGGGTGGTTCTCGACCTCCACTTCCACATCCTCCGGCAGGGCCGCTATGGCCTTGTCGAGCCTGACCGAGCCGATCAAGCACCATGGGCAGACGACATCGGTGAACAGATCCACCTTGAGCTTGCGCGTCATCTCGCAGTTCCTTTCAGTAACTTTTGCGACTGAAATGGCCCGGTCGCCGGCCGAATGCAAGCAGGCACCTGCGGGTGCCTGCCGGACCGCTACCAGTTGCGATGCGTCGTCCAGGCGATCCAGATGGCGATGGCCACCAGCAGCAGCGCGAATACCGCGCCGGCCCGCCGCCGGTTTTCCGGCCTGGCGATAAGGGGCTCGAGCGAGCCGGCCGCCACCACGATGCCGGCATGGATGAGCGTGGCCACCGCAACATAGATCGCCGCCAGCGTCGCCGATTGCCCGAGGCCGGGCCGGTCGGACAGCACGAAATTGGGCATGACCGTGATGTAGAACATCACCGCCTTGGGATTGAGAAGATTGGTGAGCAGCCCGCGCCGGAAATAGGTGAGGAGAGGCTCGGCTTCCACCGCGCTTGCGATGTCGCGCTGCGCGTCCTGCCAGCCATCCCAGGCCAGCCAGAGAAGGTAGAGGATGCCGGCCCAGCGCAGGACCTCGTAGATGAGCCGGTTTTCAGCAATCAGAGGACCGAGGCCGAATACCGCCAGGAGGCCGAGCGTGGCCAGCCCCAGCGCGACCCCAAGCACGGCGGCGAAACCGGCCAGGCGCCCTCGCTCGGCGCTGAGCACGGCCAGATAGGCCATGTTGGGGCCGGGCGTGACCTCGATGGCGATCGAGGTGGCGATGAAGGAGAGCAAGGTCAGGACGAAGGGATCGGACAGGATGGCCTCCGGCTGTGAAAACGCCCGCCGGTTTCCCGGCGGGCGCTGATCGCTCGGTGCGGGCCGACCTTAGTGGCCGAGCGCCTTGACGATGTCTTCGGTCACCTTCTTGGCGTCGCCGAACAGCATCATCGTGTTATCGCGGAAGAACAGCTCGTTCTGCACGCCCGCGTAACCGGCGGCCATGCCGCGCTTGATGAAGAGCACGGTGCCAGCGTCTTCGACGTTGAGGACCGGCATGCCGTAGATCGGCGAGGACTTGTCGGTCTTGGCGGCCGGGTTGGTCACGTCGTTGGCGCCGATGACGAAAGCGACGTCCGCCTGGGCGAACTCGGAATTGATGTCTTCGAGCTCGAACACTTCGTCATAGGGCACGTTGGCTTCGGCCAGCAGCACGTTCATGTGGCCGGGCATACGACCGGCAACCGGGTGGATGGCGTACTTGACCTCGACACCGGCGGCCTTGAGCATGTCGGCCATTTCACGCAGCGCGTGCTGGGCCTGGGCCACGGCCATGCCGTAACCGGGGACGATGATGACCTTGCCGGCATTCTTCATCAGGAACGCGGCGTCGTCGGCAGCGCCCTGCTTGACCGGACGGGTCTCTTCCTCGCCCGAGCCGGACGAAGCCGAGGTATCGGCACCGAAGCCGCCCAGGATCACCGAGATGAACGAGCGGTTCATCGCCCTACACATGATGTAGGAGAGGATCGCGCCCGAGGAGCCCACCAGGGCACCGGTGATGATGAGGGCCGAATTCTGCAGCGTAAAGCCGATGCCCGCGGCCGCCCAACCCGAATAGGAGTTGAGCATGGAAACCACCACCGGCATGTCGGCGCCGCCGATCGGGATGATCATCAGGCCGCCGAGCACGAGCGCGACGACGGTGATGGCCCAGAACAGCATCGGGTTGGCAGTGACCATGAACTGCCAGATCAGCACGACAAGCACCACGCCCAGCGCGATGTGGATGAGGTGACGGGCCGGCAGGATGATCGGCTTGCCGCTCATATTGCCGTTGAGCTTGGCGAAGGCGATGACCGAACCGGTGAAGGTGAAGGCACCGATGGCGACGCCCAGGCTCATCTCGAGCAGGGCCTGCGTGTGGATGTCCCCGACTTCACCGATATTGAAGGCCGACGGCGCATAGAGCGCGGCAGCCGCCACGAACACGGCGGCGAGACCGACCAGCGAGTGGAAGGCCGCCACGAGCTGGGGCATGTCGGTCATCTTGACCGTGCGGGCCATATAGGCGCCGATGCCGCCGCCGATGGCCAGGCCACCGATGATGAGCGCCCAGGAGATCATGTCCGAAGGCGCCGCGATGGCGAGCGTGGTCAGGATGGCGATGGCCATGCCGATCATGCCGAACGTATTGCCCTGGCGCGAGGAAGCGGGGCTGGAAAGGCCGCGCAGCGCCAGGATGAAGAGGACGCCCGAGACCAGGTAGAGGAGCGCGGCGATATTGCCAGAGATCATCGGCTCAACCCTTCTTCTTGTACATTGCCAGCATGCGCTGGGTGACGAGGAAGCCGCCGAAGATGTTCACGGAGGCGAAGATCAGGGCGATAAAGCCGAAGGCCTTGCTGATCCAGTTGGAATCCTGAGCCAGGTGCACGCCGACGGCGAGCAGCGCGCCGACCACGATCACCGAGGAAATGGCGTTGGTCACGCTCATGAGCGGGGTGTGCAGTGCGGGCGTAACGCTCCACACCACGAAGTAACCGACGAAGATCGCAAGCACGAAAATCGACAGCTGGAAAACGAACGGGTCAATAGTCATCACTTGCCTCCGGTCTTGGGGGTTTCAGTCTTGGTCGCGGCGGGCTTGGCAGCGGGCGCCTTCTTGGCGGCGGCCGGCTTGGCGGCAGCCTTGGGCGCGGCAGCGGCCTTGGGAGCCGCAGCCTTCCTGGCCGGAGCAGGCTTGGTCTCGGCGGCAGCAGCAGCGGCAGGCGCTGCCTCGGCCTTCTTGGCAGCGGGCGCCTTCTTGGCGGCGGCAGCCGGCTTTTCGGCCGGGGCAGCGGCCGGAGCGTCGACCTTGATATTGGGATGCACGATGGCGCCGTCGCGGGTGAGAAGCGTGGCCTTGACCAGCTCGTCGTCCCAATTGACGGCCAGCGCCTTGGCCTTCTTGTCGACCAGGGTGTCGATGAAGGCGAGCAGGTTGCGCGAATAGAGCTGGCTGGCGCTCGTTGCCACGCGGTTCTGGCCCTGGACAAGGCCCAGGATCTTGACGCCGTTGTGCTCGACCAGCTTGTTGGGCTGGCTCAGCTCGACATTGCCGCCGCGTTCGGAAGCCATGTCGATGATGACGGAGCCCGGAGCCATGGTCTCGATCATCGCCTTGGTGATGAGCCGCGGCGCCGCACGCCCCGGGATCAAGGCGGTGGTGATGACGATATCCTGCTTGGCGATGTGCTGGGCGGTCAGTTCGGCCTGCTTGGCCTGGTACTCGGCCGACATCGGCTTGGCGTAACCGGCGGCGGTTTCGGCCTGCTTGAACTCTTCGTCCTCGACGGCGATGAACTTGCCGCCCAGGGACTCGACCTGCTCCTTGGCGGCCGGGCGCACGTCATTGGCCGAGACCACGGCGCCCAGGCGCTTGGCGGTGGCGATGGCCTGCAGGCCCGCAACGCCCGCGCCCATGATGAAGGCCTTGGCCGGGCGCACGGTGCCGGCGGCGGTCATCATCATCGGCATGGCGCGGTCGAAAAGACCGGCAGCCTCGATCACGGCCTGGTAGCCGGCCAGGTTAGCCTGCGAGGAGAGGATATCCATCACCTGCGCGCGCGTGATGCGCGGCATGAATTCCATGGCGAAGGTGGAGACACCGGCCTTGGCGAGGGCGAGAATGTCCTTCTCGTTGCCATAGGGGGCCATGCCGCCGATGACCAGCGCCCCCTTGCCGACGCCGGCCAGAAGCGCGGCGCCCGGACGGCGGACGGTGAGGACGATATCTGCGCCTTTGACGGCGGCCTCGGCGGTGGCGGTGACTTCGGCGCCCGCGGCCTTGTATTCGGCATCGGGAATGCGCGAAGACTCGCCCGCGCCTTTCTCGACGGCGACACTGGCGCCCAGCGCGATCAGCTTGCCCACCGTTTCAGGGGTGGCGGCGACGCGCGTTTCCCCGTCGGTGCGTTCGCGCACCACTGCAATTTTCATGGGATTACCTCAATGGACCCCGGCACCGCAAAGACGATGCCGCTGCTCTTTCAGACACGAAAGGACCCGAGTCGGCGCCGAAAGCGCTCCCCCCTCAGCCCAAACCCGTCTTCGGACAATACAAAAAAAGCGGCCCGGCACAAGGCCGGGCCGATGATACTTTTGCCGCAGTACCGAAGGGTACTCAGCGCTTCCGCGACATGATCGCCACCAGCGGCGGCGCGATGAAGGCGGCGAAGATCAGGATGCCGCCCAAAAGCGGCTGACCGCCGATGACCACGAAATAGAGGCCGATCATCAGCAAAACCATGCCCAGGATCGACAGCTTCACCAGTTCCACGAACCCCTTATAGGTGCGCTCGTGCTCGGCATAATCCATGCCGGAGACGGTCGCCTCTCCAGCGGTGACGGTGTTCTTGGCCATCGGTTTCCTCAAACAGGCTCGATCAAAAAAACTCAGTCGGGGTCCGTCGCCTCGAGCTCGTCGATGAGCCTTTCGATCATCGAAAGCCCCAGCGACCAGAACTTGGGGTCCTTCGCATCCAGCCCGAACGGCTTGAGCAGTTCGGAATGGTGCTTGGAGCCTCCAGCCTTGAGCAGCTCGAAATAGCGCTCGGCAAACCCTTCGCTGGACTTCTCATACTGTGCGTAGAGCGAGTTCACAAGGCAGTCACCGAACGCATAGGCATAGACATAGAAGGGCGAGTGGATGAAATGCGGGATATAGGCCCAGAAGATATCGTAGCCTTCATTGAGCGCTACGCCCTCACCCAGGCTTTCCCGGCTGACTTCCAGCCACATTTCGTTGATTTCCTCGGTCCGCAACTCCCCGTTGCGGCGGGCGGTGTGGACCTTGCGCTCGAAAGTATAAAAGGCAATTTGCCGCACCACCGTATTGAGCATGTCCTCCACTTTCGAGGAGAGAAGCGCGAAACGGTGCCTGGGGTCGGTGGTCGCCGCCAGCAATGAACGGAAGGTCAGCATCTCCCCGAAGACCGAAGCCGTCTCCGCCAGCGTCAGCGGCGTCGGCGCCATCAGCGCCCCCTGCGGCGCGGCCAGACGCTGGTGGACGCCATGCCCCAGTTCATGGGCAAGCGTCATCACATCGCGGGCGCGGCCGAGATAGTTGAGCATGAGATAGGGATGGGCGCTGGGCACGGTCGGGTGCGCGAAGGCGCCGGGCGCCTTGCCGTCCTTGACCGGCGCATCGATCCAGCCGTTCTCGAAGAAAGGCTCCGCCACCTCGGCCAGCTTGGGCGAGAACTTGCCATAGGCCTCCAGCACCGTGGTCTTGGCGGTCTCCCAATCGAAGATGCGGTCGTCCGAATTGGGCAGCGGCGCGTTGCGGTCCCAGGCGTTGAGCTTGTCCTTGCCGAACCACCTGGCCTTCATCTTGTAATAGCGGTGCGACAGGCGCGGATAGGCCTCGCGCACGGCCTTTTCGAGCGCATCGACGACCTCGCGCTCCACCGAATTGGCCAGATGCCGGCTATCGGCGATATCCTGATAGCCGCGCCAGCGATCCGAGATTTCCTTGTCCTTGGCCAGCACATTGGTGATGTGGGTGAAGAGCCGCCCGTTCTCGTGCAGGGTTTTGGACAGCGCCTCGAAAGCGGCCTGGCGCTTCTTCTCGTCCTTTTCGGAGAGCAGGTGCAGCGTTCCTTCGAGCCCCAGCACCTCGCCATCGACGTCGAACTTGAGACTGGCCATCGTTTCGTCGAACAGGCGGTTCCAGGCCGAAAAGGCGGTGACGGACTTGTCGTGGAACAATTCCTCGACGCGATCCTCGAGCTGATAGGGCTTGGCCTTGCGCAATTCGGCGAACCACGGCCGGTAATGGGCGAGGGCCGGATCGGCCGCGAAGGCCGCCTCTAGCACGGCGTCGTCGATGCGGTTGAGTTCGAGTTCGAAGAACAGCACGCGCGTCGAAAGCGTGGTCAGCGCCTCGTTCATGTCGCCCAGGAACTTGGCGCGGTCGGGGTCCTGCGTATTCTGCGCATATTGCAGGAAGGCGAAGGAGCCGATGCGGCCCGAAAGGTCGGCCAGGGCTTCGCTGCGTGTGACGGCGTTGACCAGCCCGCCATTGCGCGCCAGCCCTTCAAGCTTGCCCTTGTAATCGGCCTCGAAGGCCTCGGCTTCCTTGCGGGCCTTGTCGAGATCAGCCTTGAGCTCGGCCGAGTCGCGCCCCGGATAGAGGTCTGAGAGATTCCATTCGGGCATGGCGCCGAACTGGTTGTGACCCTTCTGGCTCGTAGCGTCCGCGGCGCGGGGCAGATCGGTCATGTCTCTCTCCGAAAAATTTGAGTTTTGAGGCGCGGACCTTATCCAGCCGCCGGGCCGCTGCCAAGCGGCGGCGGTGGCGCGGCGAACGTGATTAAAACCCTCTTAACTCCCCCACCCTAGCCTGCTCCAAAACGGCACAGCGCGATTCGACGGGCTGGCTGCGACAAGGATTTGCATGACGCGCGTACTCATAGTCGACGATGACCCGGTGCAGTTGCGCCTGACTTCCGAAGTCGCCAAGCGGGCCGGCTTCACGCCCCTGACCGCCACCGGCGGCAAGGACGCACTGGCCTTACTGCGCGAGGACAAGGGAATCGGCGCAATGGTGCTCGACCTCGTCATGCCTGATCTCGACGGCATGGCGGTGATGGAGACGATGAAGCGCGAAGGGCTCTCCACGCCCGTCATCGTCCAGACCGCCCATTCCTCGCTCGAAACCGTGGTCACCGCCATGCGGCAGGGCGCGGCCGATTTCTTCGTCAAGCCCGTAGCGCCCGAGCGCCTCATCATCTCGCTGCGCAATGCCCTCAAGCTCGATGCCCTCGAAACGCTGGTGCGCACCGAGCGCTCGCGCCGCGCCGGCACTTTCAACACCGCCGACATCGTGACGCGCAGCCCCGCCATGGATCGCGTGCTCTCGCTCATCCGCAAGGCGGCCAAGAGCAATATCCCGGTGCTGATCGAAGGCGAGACCGGCACCGGCAAGGAGCTCGTCGCCCGCGCCATCCAGGGCATGAGCGAGCGCGCCGGCAAGCCCTTCGTCACCGTCAATTGCGGGGCGATTCCCGCCAACCTGGTCGAATCGACCCTGTTCGGCCACCGCAAGGGCGCCTTTACCGGCGCCACCGCCGACCACGAGGGAAAATTCGCGGAAGCCCATGGCGGCACGCTCTTCCTCGACGAAGTGGGCGAATTGCCGCTCGACACGCAGGTCAAGCTGCTGCGCGCCATCCAGGAAGGCGAGATCGAGCCGGTGGGGGCCAGTAGAATCGAAAAGGTCAATGTGCGGGTGATCTCGGCCACCAACCGGCGGCTGCTTAACCTCGCCAAGACCGGCGCCTTCCGCGAGGACCTGTTTTACCGTCTCAACGTCTTCCCGATCTACGTGCCGCCGCTGCGCGAGCGCAGCGAGGACATCGAGCCGCTGGTCGCCCATTTCATCGCCCGCCTCGCCGCCGAGGCCGGCCGTCGTGTGGTTGGCATCAGTCCGCCGGCCCTCGACCTGCTGCGCCGCTACGATTGGCCGGGCAATATCCGCCAGCTCGAAAACGCCGTCTATCGCGCCATCGTGCTCTGCGACCACGCCTATCTGGAAACTCCCGATTTTCCGCAGATCGTGGCCCAGACCGCCGGCCGCGTCGAAGCTGCCCGCGCCGCCGAAACGGCCCCGGTGCTCGCCGCACCCATCCATATCGACCACGCTCCCGCCGCGCCGACGGCGCAGCCCGAACCGGCTCCCGCGCCCGAACGCTTCCTTGCCGATAACGGTGAGGTCGCCGCCATGGCCGACGTCGAACGCGCCCTCATCGCCTTCGCCCTCGACCATTATGCCGGGCGCATGTCCCGCGTTGCCCGCGCTTTGGGCATCGGACGCTCGACGCTATACCGCAAACTCAAGGAATATGGCCTGGAGGCAGCCGAGGAAGAAGCGGCGTAGCCGGAGGGGAAGCCCTCAGTCCCAGGTCCCGCCGCGGCCTTGCGCCTCGAGCAGCGCCTTGAGCGTCAGCAGGTCGGTGTGCACCCATTCCACTTCGGAATCGAGCTTTTCATCGCTCACGCCCGGACGCTGGAAATAGGTGAATTGCAGGTCGCAGCCGCCTTCGTTGGGATAGACGCGCATGGGCACCAGCAGCGGCGACTCGCCGGGGCGGCTGACTTCGTAGTCGAGCACGCCCAGCTTGTTGCGCTCGCAGAATCGCACCGTAAGCGGTCCGCGCGTATCGGACGGCATCCGCGCGATCCACTCGCGCCCTTCCACCTGTTCGAAGCTGGAGCCGAGCGCAGTGGTCCAGGCCGGCATGTTCGCCGGTTGGGCCAGATAATCATAGACCTCCGCCACCGGGCGGTCGATCGAGACAGTAATGGTGCGGCTCTTGAGCATTCTCGGCCTCCCGCTGCCGGTAGTGCCCTGAGAATATTAAAGTGCGGGAGGATCGAACGATAAAATGTAAATAAAAGGCCCGCGATCGGCGGGCCTTCGAAAATTCATGCCACAGGGGCGAAGCGCTTAGCCCTGGCGAGCCTTGTAGCGCTTGTCGACCTTGTTGATGATGTAAACACGGCCGCGACGGCGGACGAGCTTGTTGGCGCGGTGACGCGTCATCAGCGCCTTGAGCGAATTGGCGACTTTCATCTTTTGACCTCGATCAATACGAAAAAGAGACGCCAAGCGCCCTTTGAGTTGGGCGTCTTCATATGGGCTTTGGCTCGCTCTGTCAACGCGGCGGCAGCCGGATTATCCAGCGAATTTGCCCCATAACGCCTCGTTAACCCGAATGAAGCGTTCATGACATAGCATCGGGGGCAATCCAAGGTTTTTGGCTAGAAGAGTACCGCGTATGGCCTCCCCAGACTTTGCCGAACTTTCCGTGCTCATCGCCGAATCCAAGCCGCAAATGGCCGATCTGCTCGGCCAGATGCTGCGCGGCATCGGCGTACGCAACATCCAGACCGCCAACGACGCCGTGGCCGCCTCCGCCCTGCTGCGCCGCGGCGGCATCGACGTGCTGATGATCGACGACGCCCTCACCGGGCTCAACGGCACCACCTTCACCCGCCGCCTGCGCCGGCTCGATGACGAGGAAGCCCGCCAGGTTGCCGTCGTCATGATGTCCTCCCAGCCCAGCGCCGCCTCGATCGCCCTGGCGCGCGACGCGGGCATCACCGAATTCCTGCGCCGGCCGTTCTCGGCGGCAGTGATCCGTGAAAAGCTGACGGCCATCGCCGCCGCCCCGCGCCCCTTCATCGACAATGAGACCTATGCCGGCCCCGACCGCCGCCGGCGCTCGGCCAAGCCCTCTGCTGGCGAGCGCCGCGCCTCCTGAGCGGGCGACAGCACGCACCGGACTGAACGCGAAAGCCTTTTTCGCGTTATAGTCCGGCCATGGCCAGCCCGATCCTCGACCGAAACCTCCATATCCGCGCGATCGATACCTTCATCGATCCGACGAGCCCCAAGGCGCGGGCCATCATCACCCATGGCCATTCCGACCATGCCCGCTCCGGCCACGGCAAGGTGCTGGCCACCGCCGACACCATCGCCATCATGAAGGTGCGCTATGGCGAGGATTGCGCCGGCTCCTTCCAGGCCGTCGGTTACGGCGAGGTTATCGATATCGACGGCGTGCGCATCTCGCTCCATCCCGCCGGCCACATCCTCGGCAGCGCACAGGTGCTGATCGAGGCCGAGGGGCAGCGCGTGGTCGTCACCGGCGACTACAAGCGCCACCCCGACCGCACTGCCCAGCCCTTCGAACTCGTGCCCTGCGATCTTCTCGTCACCGAGGCCACCTTCGGGCTGCCGGTCTTCCAGCATCCCGAGCCAGAAGCCGAAATCGCCCGGCTCTTCAAATCCCTGAGCAACAGCCCCGACCGCACCCATGTCATCGGCTGCTACGCCCTGGGCAAGGCGCAGCGGGTCATCTCGTTGCTGCGCGTCTCGGGCTACGACAAGCCGATCTATCTACACGGCGCCATGGTGCGCCTGTGCGAGCTTTACGAAGAACGCGGCATTCCGCTGGGCGAGCTCCGCCTCGCCACCGAGACGCCCAAGGCCGAACTCGAGGGCGCCATCGTCATCGCTCCACCTTCGGCGATGAAGGATCGGTGGAGCCGGCGGCTCAGCGATCCCGTGCTCGCCTTCGCCTCGGGCTGGATGAGCATCAAGCAGCGTGCCCGCCAGAGTCTCGTCGAGCTGCCGCTGGTCATTTCTGATCATGTCGACTGGAACGAGCTGCGCCAGACCATAGCCGAAACCGGGGCGCAGACCGTCTGGGTCACCCATGGCCGCGAGGATGCGCTGGTCTATTACTGCCGGACGCAGGGGCTCACTGCCGAGCCGCTCAACATCCAGGGTTTTGAGGATAACGGGGAGGAGGAATGAAGCGCTTCGCCCAACTCCTCGAACTGCTGGCCCTCACCCCCTCGCGCAACCGCAAGATCGAAGCGCTGGCCGGCTATTTCCGCGAAACGCCCGACCCCGACCGCGGCTTCGCCCTCGCCGTGCTGACCGGCGCGCTGACGTTCAAGAACGTCAAGCCGGCCGTATTGCGCGAAGTCGTGCTGCGCGAAGTCGATCCCTACCTTTTTGGCCTCTCCTACGACTATGTCGGGGATCTCGGCGAAACCATCGCTCTCATCTGGCCCCATCACGGCGGCACCGAGGACCTGCCCTCGCTCACCGATCTCATCGAGCTTTTCAACACCACGTCGAAAAGCGAGCTGCCGGCCCTCATCGCCTCGCTCCTCACTCGCGCTGAAATCAACGAGCGCTGGGCTCTGGTAAAGCTCGCCACCGGCGCGCTGCGCATCGGCATCTCGGCCCGCCTCGCCAAGACGGCCCTCGCCGAGATGAGTGGCAAGGGTCTCCAGGAGATCGAGGAAGTCTGGCACGGCATCACCGCGCCCTATGCCGAACTCTTCGCCTGGCTCGACGGCAAGGCCGAGCGCCCCGATATCGACCACGCCGCGCGCTTCCATCCGCTGATGCTCTCCAATCCTATCGACGAGGACAAGGATATCGGCAAGCTCGACCCGGCCGATTTCGCCGCCGAGTGGAAATGGGACGGCATCCGGGTGCAACTCATCATGTCGCGGGGTCGCGTCTCGCTGTTCTCGCGTACGGGCGACGATATCGCCGAGGCCTTTCCCGACATCGTCACCGAGGTATTTGGCGAAGCCGTGCTCGATGGCGAATTGCTTGTCGGCCACGACTTCGAGCCGGCGCTGTTCAACGATCTCCAGCAGCGGCTCAACCGCAAGGTGGCGATCCAGAAACAGATGGTGGAGTTCCCGGCTTTCATCCGCGTCTATGACATGCTGTTCGACGGCAGCGAGGACATTCGCGCGCTCCCCTGGAGCGAGCGGCGCCGGCATCTCGAAGACTGGTTCGCAGAACACCCGCAAACCCGGCTCGACCTCTCCCCGGTTCTCAATTTCGATAGCTGGGAAGAACTGGCCGAACTGCGCCGTCGCGGTGCCGACGAGCACGGCCATGAAGGCGTGATGGTCAAGCTGCGCACCGCGCCTTACATACCCGGCCGCCCGAAAGGCTATTGGTACAAGTGGAAGCGCGATCCCAATGTCGTGGATGCCGTGCTGATGTATGCCCAGCGCGGGCACGGCAAGCGCTCGTCCTTCTATTCGGATTTCACCTTCGGGGTGTGGAAGGGCAACGAGATCGTGCCGATCGGCAAAGCCTATTTCGGCTTCACCGACGAGGAGTTGAAGCAATTGGACCGCTGGGTGCGCGCCAATACGGTGCAATCCTTCGGGCCGGTGCGCGAGGTCAGGAAAGAACTGGTCCTCGAAATCGCCTTCGACTCGGCGCAACAATCGACCCGCCACAAATCCGGCGTCGCCCTGCGCTTCCCGCGCATCAACCGCATCCGCTGGGACAAGCCGATGAACGAAGCCGCCACGCTCGAAGACATGATGGTCTTCGTCAATGCCAGCTAGGACCGCCGATGTCGCTCCAATCCGTCCACAAGAAGATTGTCGCCCTCGAAAAGGAAATGCAGGAAGCGGCGGCCAATCTCGATTTCGAGAAGGCGGCCGCCCTGCGCAACGAGATCGACGCGCTATCCGGCAAGGCGCCGCGCGAGGTTGATGATGCCGACGACGGTGGACCCGCCGCCACGGTCGTGAGCCAGCCACCGCCCGGCGCGATGGGACTGGGCACGCACATCCCGGTGGCGGAACCACCAAAGGGCTGGCGCAAGCCGAAAAGGCCGGACCCGATGACGAGCAACGTGAAGAACCGCAAGGGGCGCTAGACGCCTCGTTAGTAGTGTTTACGGCACTGGACTATTTCGAGCGCGTCTTCGGCGTAGCGGTAAACGAGCCGATGCTCCTGATCGAGGCGGCGCGACCAGTATCCGGACAATTCCCCCTTTAGAGGCTCCGGTTTGCCTGTGCCTGAGAATGGGGTTCGCTGGCACTCCTTGATCACGGCATTGAGCCGCTTCAGCAGCTTCTTGTCCTGCGCCTGCCAGTGCAGATAATCCTCCCAGCCGTCATCGGAGAAGGTGAGCCTCACTCTATGAGCTTCCGCTCCGTCGCTTTGCCTTCTTCCAGCTGCTTGATCGAGCGCAGGAGACGCCTGGCATTCTTGGGGCTGCCAAGCAGGTAATTCGTCTCCTGCCACGAGGCAAAGTCCTCAAGCGACATCACCACGGCTGCGGGCTTGCCGCCGCCGCGGGTGATGAGGAGCGGCACGTGGTCCTCGACGACATCGTTGATGTCCTCGGCAATGTTCTTGCGGAAGTCGGAAATGGATTTCGTGCGCATGCGACTTATGTACGCTTCTGCGTACGCAAATTCAAGCCTTCTCCATCTCCCCTACCGCCAGCTTCCGCATCTCGCGCAGCTCGGCGATGGTCGTCTGGATGTCGCTCAATTGCTGCTCGAGCATGCCCAGCCGTTCGTCCACCTTTTCGACCAGCATGTTGGCCTGCTGTGTGCGGTTGGCGTCGTAGAGATCGAGATAGTCCGAGATTTCGCGCAGCGAGAAGCCGAGGCGCTTGCCGCGCAGGATCAGGATCAGGCGCGCGCGGTCGCGGCGGCGGAAGATGCGGGTGGCACCGACGCGTTCAGGAGCGATGAGGCCCTTGGCCTCGTAAAAGCGGATGGCGCGCGTCGAAATGCCGAACTCCCTGGCGAGGTCGGCAATGGCGAAGAGGTCGCGGTTTTCAGGTTCTGGCCGGTTCACGGCTCTTGCCTTTCATCTGGCTGTATTCCTCCCGCAATTCCTTCTTGGAGAGCTTGCCGATCAGCGTTTTCGGCAGCGCCTCCTTGAAGATGATCTCGCGCGGCAGCTCCATCTTGTTGAGCTTGGCGGCGATGAAGGTCTTGAGTTCCGCTTCGCTGATCGTGGCCCCTTGCACGAGCTTGACGAAGGCGATGGGCGCCTCGCCGCGATAAGTGTCGGGAACGCCGATCACGGTGACTTCGTCCACCAGCTCATGCTCCATCAGCGCTTCCTCTATGGTGCGCGGATAGACGTTGAAGCCGGAGGAAATGATAAGGTCCTTGATGCGATCGACAAGGAACACATAGCCGTCCTCATCGACATAGCCGACATCGCCGGTGCGCAGCCAGCCGTCCATGAAGGCGTTCCGGGTCGCCTCCTCGTCGTTGAAATAGCCGGCCATGACCTGCGGCCCCTTGACCTGCAACTCGCCCGGCTCGCCGATGCCCTGCACCTTGCCGGTATCGATATCGACGAAGCGGATGTCGGTGCCCGGCAGCGGCAGGCCGATCGACATCGGCTTGGAGGCGACGCGCAGCGCCGAACAGCAGACGACGGGCGAGGCCTCGGTCAACCCATAGCCCTCGGCCAGCAGCGCCTTGGAGACCTTGGCGAACTTCGCCCGCACTTCGTTGGGCAGCGGCGCGCCGCCCGACACCGCGACTTCGAGGCTCGCGATCTGCTCGGGCTTGACGTCCGACTTGGCAATGGCCTGCAGCAGCGTCGGCACGGCCAGCAGCACATTGGCCTTGGTGCGCACGAAGATATCGATCAGCGCCTTGAGCTCGAAGCGCGGCAGCATGATCACCGGCGTGCCATTGCAGAGCGGCACGTTCATGCAGGCGGTCATGGCGAAGATGTGGAAGAACGGCAGCACCGCCACGACCTTGGAGGGCGGGTAGAAAAGCCCGCAGCCCCAGGCATCGATCTGCGCCATATTGGCCGCGATATTGGCATGGGTGAGCATCGCCCCCTTGGGCAGGCCCGTGGTGCCGCCGGTATATTGCTGGACGGCGATGTCCTTGTGCTTGTCGATGATGACCGGCTCGGGCGTCTCCTTGCGCGCCAGCATGTCGGCGAAATGGGTGACCTGGCCGGCAATCCTCGATTTTCCGACCTTGGCAAGATCGCGGCGCTTGGCCAGGAGGAACAGCGCGCGCTTGACCAGCGGCAGCGCGTCGGGGAAGTGGCAGACGATCACCGACTTGACCAGACCGGCCTCGACCAGCGCCTCGGCCTTTTCGAACATCTGCTTGAGATCAAGCGTGATCATCAGATCCGCCTGCGCATTGGAGGCGATGTGGCTCAGCTCGTGGACGGTATAGAGCGGGTTGCAATTGACCACCGTGCCGCCGGCCCGCAGCACGGCATAGTAGGAGATCACGTAGAAGGGTGTATTGGGCAGCATCAGCGCCACGCGCGTGCCCTTCTTGACCCCGAACTGTTTCTGGAGCGCGCCGGCCAGCGAAATGATCGAACGCGCCAGTTCCCCGAAGCTGGTCGTGCCGCCGAGGAAATCGAGCGCCATGGCCAAAGGCTCGCTGGCGCAGGCCGCCAGCACCTGCTCGTGCACGGGCTGAAAATCGGCATCCAGCTCCCACTTGATCCCTTCCGGGTAGTGGCTGAGCCAGGGGCGCGGATGATCTTCGGTCTCGGCAACAGATGCCATCATGTCCTCCGGCGCGGATTCCCGCATTTTGCCGGAAATTATTCCATGACCTTACGTAAGCGTCAAACAGCTGTCGCGCTTCATCCAGCGAGAAAAAGCCAAGGCTGACTTTTAAGTACGTGAGTTGACGCATACGTAAAGGACATGCATTCTTTACCGGCATGCCCTATCTAGATGGGGTGACGCCGCGTCAAAGAGGAGGACTCGATGACCCTGATCGTCTTGTTGCTCGGCTTGGTGGCGCTCGGCGCCCTCGCCATGCTGCGCTCCCCCCTCTGGCAATGGGCCATCGGCCTCCTCGTCATCGGCGTGCTGCTGCGCCTCTCGGCCGGATTCGGCCTTGATCTCTGGCTGTTCCTGCTGCTCGTTCCCGGCATTCTGACCGCATTGCTGACGGTCGAACCCATTCGCCTCGCGCTCTTCACCGGCCCGGCCTATCGCATGGTCAAGGCCATGCTGCCGCGCGTCTCGACCACCGAGCAGGAAGCGCTCGATGCCGGCACGGTCGGCTGGGACGCCGAACTCTTCTCGGGCGAGCCCGACTGGACCAAACTCACCTCGATCCGCAAGCTGACGCTTTCCGAGGAGGAACAGGCTTTCCTCGACGGCCCGGTCAACGAGCTTTGCGCCATGATCGATGACTGGGACATCCGCCACAACCGCGCCGACCTGCCACCCGACGTCTGGCAGTATCTCAAGGACAAGGGTTTCCTCGGCATGCTGATCGCCAAGGAATATGGGGGCTTGGGCTTTTCGGCGCAGGCGCAATCCATGGTGGTGTCCAAGATCGCCAGCCGCTCGGTTGCCGCCGCCATAACAGTGATGGTGCCCAATTCCCTCGGCCCCGGCGAATTGCTCGAAAAATACGGCACGCCCGAGCAGAGGGAAAAATATCTCGCCCGCCTCGCCAAGGGCATCGAGGTGCCGTGCTTTGCGCTCACCGGCCCGCATGCCGGGTCCGATGCCGCGGGCATGCGCGATGTCGGTGTGGTCACCTATGGCGATTATCAGGGGCAGCGGGTGCTGGGCATCAATCTCTCCTGGGACAAGCGCTATATCACGCTGGCGCCGGTCGCCACGCTTATCGGCCTCGCCTTCAATCTCCACGATCCCGACAATCATCTCGGCAAGGGCGAACATATCGGCATTACGCTGGCGCTGATCCCGGCCCATTTCCCCGGCGTCGAGATCGGCCGTCGCCACTACCCGGCGCGCTCGGCCTTCATGAACGGCCCGATCAAGGGCAGGAATGTCTTCGTGCCGATGGAATTCCTCATCGGCGGCACCGACTATGCCGGCCAGGGCTGGCGCATGCTGATGGAATGTCTGGCCACCGGACGCGCCATCTCGCTGCCCGCCATCGGCACCGTTTCGATCAAGCAGGCTTTGCGCGTCACCAGCGCCTATGCCCGTATTCGCCGGCAGTTCGGCATTCCGGTGGGGATCATGGAGGGCGTGGCCGACCCGATCGCCCGCATGATCAAGTCCGCCTATACGTTCGAGGCCGCCCGCGCCCTCACCGCCTCGATGGTGGATGAAGGCCAGCGCCCTTCGGTGCTGTCGGCTTTGCTCAAATACCGCACCACCGAAGCCATGCGCGACCGGGTCGATGACGCCATGGATATTCATGGCGGCCGCGCCGTGCAGGACGGGCCGAGCAATTACCTGTTCTCGGGCTATTCCAACACGCCCGTCGCCATCACCGTCGAAGGCGCCAATATCCTCACCCGCACGCTCATCACCTTCGCGCAAGGCGCGCTGCGGGCGCATCCCTATCTCTATAGGGAGATCGCGGCGGTCCAGAACCCGGACCGCAAGCAGGGTGTTCGGGAGTTCGACGCTGCCTTTTCCGGCCACATCGCCTATATGGGGCACAACAAGGTGGCGAGCCTCGTCCACGGCCTCACCTTCGCCCGCTTCGCCTCCTCCCCCGTCGAAGGCGACATGGCCATCTGGTATCGCCAGCTTCATCGCTATGCGCAGGATTTCGCGCTGGTCGGCGACTGGACCGTGGTGTTCCTGGGCGGCGCACTCAAGCGCAAGCAGCGGCTGGCCGGCCGCCTCGCCGATATCCTGTCGGACCTCTACCTCATGTCGGCCGTCCTCAAGCGCTATGAGGACGAGGGGCGGATCGAAGAAGACAAGCCCGTGGTGGAGACCGTGCTTGCCGATTGCTGTGCTTCCATAGAATCGAGCTTCGACGCCGTTTTCGCCAATTTTCCCAACCGCTTCCTGGCGGTCGTGCTGCGCTTCCTGACCTTTCCGCTCGGCCGCCATGCCAAGCCGGCCTCGGACAAGGTCAACTATCGCATGGTGCGCGCCGTGCTGCGGCCGGGAGCGTTCCGCGACCGGCTGACCGCCGGCACTTATGTCAGCATGGATCCGAACGACATTACCGGCGTTCTCGAAGATGCCTTGATCAAGGTGACGGCGGCGGAGGATGCGGAGGCCAAGTTCGTGCGGGCCATCAAGAAGCATGTCGTCGAACGGCGGCTCGACCGCGACGCCATCATCGACGCGGTGGCCGCGGGCGTCCTCACCGAGGACGAAGCCAGATTGCTGCGCATAGCCGACGAAGCCACCGACCGCGCCATCAAGGTCGATGATTTCGACCCCGAAGAACTCGCCCCCCGGCAACTCTCCCGCGCCGCCGAATAGGAGCCGCCATTGGCCTTACCCGAACTCAAAAACTGGCGTTTCGACGTCGATTTCGAACAGATCGGCTGGCTGACCATCGATACGCCCGGCGCCGGCGTTAACACGCTCTCGCGCCAAGCCATTGTCGAACTCGAAACCATTGTCAGCCATGTCGAGGAACTGGCCAATGGCCGCGAAATCCTCGGCGTGGTGCTGCTCTCGGGCAAGGAGGGCGGCTTCATCGCCGGCGCCGACATTTCTGAATTCGACGCCATGTCGGATTACTCGATCCTGCCCGAGGCGCTGCGGCGCACGCATGCCATCTTCCAGCGCATCGAGAACTTGAAGGTTCCGTTCGTGGCCGGCATCCACGGCTTCTGCCTTGGCGGCGGGCTGGAGCTGGCGCTTGCCTGCCATTATCGGATCGCCGTCAACAACGACAAGACACGTATCGGCTTCCCCGAGGTCAACCTGGGCATCTTCCCCGGCTTCGGCGGCACCGGCCGCTCCGTCCGGCAGGCCGGGCCGATCGATGCCATGCAGATCATGCTCACCGGACGTATGCTCAAGGCCGGCGCGGCGCGCGGCATGGGGCTGGTCGACAAGCTCGTGCGCCATCGCGATAATCTGCGCTGGGAAGGCCGCAAGGCGGTGCTGCAGAAGCGCCAGTCCAAGCCCGCACCCTTCATCAAGCGCCTGATGGCCTTCGGCCCGGCACGGCCCTATCTCGTCAACAAGCTGCGCGAGGAAACCGCCAAGAAGGTCAGCCGCGAGCACTATCCTGCACCCTATGCGCTGATCGATCTGTTCGAGAAGCATGGCGATGATTGGCGCACCATGAGCGCCGGCGAGATCACCGCCTTCGTGCCGTTGATGGGTTCGGAAACCGCCACCAACCTGCGCCGTGTCTTCTTCCTCTCCGAAGCTCTCAAGAAGCTGGGGCTCAGGGGCGCGGACAAGCCACAGTTCAACCGCGTCCATGTGGTCGGCGCCGGCGTCATGGGCGGCGATATCGCTGCCTGGTGCGCTCTGCGCGGTCTTTCGGTGACGCTCCAGGACCTCGACATCGAGCGCATCAACCCAGCGCTCGACCGGGCGAAAAAACTCTTTCAGAAGCGGCTGAAAAAGTCGCGTGAGGTTGCCGCCGCCATGGCTCGCCTTGAGGCGGATGTCGAAGGCAAGGGGATTTCGCGCGCCGATGTCATTATCGAGGCCGTGGTCGAAAAACTCGAGATCAAGCACAAGGTGTTTCTGGACCTTGAAGCCAAGGCCAAGCCCACCGCCATCCTCGCGACCAACACCTCCTCCATCGAACTCGAACGCATCGCGGAAGGGATGAAGGACCCTTCGCGCCTCATTGGCCTCCACTTCTTCAACCCGGTGGCGCAGCTGCCACTGGTCGAAGTCATCCGCTCGCGCTTCAACACCGATGCCGAAGTGGCGCTGGGCGCTTCTTTCGCGCTGGCCATTTCCAAGAGCCCGGTCATCGTCAGGTCGGCACCCGGTTTCCTCGTCAACCGCGTGCTCATGCCCTACATGCTCGGCGCCGTCGAACGGGTCGAGAAGGGCGAGAGCAAGGAGTTGATCGATGCCGCAGCAATCGCCTTCGGCATGCCGATGGGGCCGATCGAATTGATGGATACTGTCGGGCTCGATGTCGGCAAGTCGGTGGCGCAGGAGCTGGGGCACCCGGTTCCCGAGGGCAGCAAGTTCGCCGCGCTGGTCAATGCCGGCAAGCTCGGGCGCAAGACGGGTTCCGGCTTTTACACATGGGAGAAGGGCAAGGCGCAGAAGGGGCCGGTGCCCGAGCATCCGGACCTAGCGAGCCTTGGCCGCGAGCTGGTGAAGCCCCTCGTCGACACCACTGAGGTCGTCGTGGCCGAAAACGTCGTCGCCAGCGCCGATCTCGCCGATATCGGCGTCATCCTCGGCACCGGATTTGCACCATTCCTGGGCGGGCCGACCAAGGCGCGCCACGACGGCAAGGCATAAGGAAGACCGCTCAATGACTGAAACGCGCAGGGTCGCAATCATCGGGTCGCAACGCATTCCCTTCTGCCGGAGCTATACCGGCTATGCCGACGAAACCAATCTCTCCATGCTCGGCACCACGATCGGCGGATTGGCCGACAAGTACAACCTCAAGGGCGAGGCCATCGGCGAGGTCATGGCCGGCGCCGTCATTGGCCACAGCCGCGATTTCAACCTTGCCCGCGAGGCTTCGCTCGATGCCGGGCTCTCTCCGCGCACGCCCGGCACCAATATCCAGATCGCCTGCGGCACGAGCCTCCAGGCCGCGCTCGTCCTCGGCGCCAAGATCGCGACGGGCGAGATCGACAGCGCCATCGCGGCGGGCTCGGACACCGTCAGCGATGCGCCGATCGTCGTCGGCGACAAGTTCCAGCATCGGCTATCGAAGCTCAACCGTGCCCGTTCCGTTGGTGAAAAGTTCAGGGCGCTAAAAGGCTTTTCGTTCGGCGAACTGGCTCCCGTCGCGCCCTCGACACAGGAGCCGCGCACCGGCCTCTCCATGGGCCAGCATTGCGAACTCATGGCCCGCCAATGGGGCATTTTCCGCGAGGATCAGGATCGGCTCGCCCTCAAAAGCCACCAGAACGCCGCCAGGGCCTATGACGAAGGGTTTCACGACGACCTCCTCGTCTCCTGCGCCGGCATCTGGCGCGACAACAATATCCGCGCCGATACGAGCCTCGAAAAGATGGCGACCATGAAGCCGGCCTTCGACAAGACCTCTGGCCACGGAACCCTCACCGCCGCCAACTCCACGCCGTTGACCGACGGCGCCGCCTCGGTGCTGCTGGGGAGCGAAGACTGGGCCAGGGCCCACGGCCTCCCGGTCCTTGCCTATCTCTCGATGGGCAAGGTCTCGGCCAACAATTTCGCTGCCGGCGAGGGTCTGCTCATGGCTCCGACCATCGCGGTTTCCGAAATGCTGGCCCGCTCCAACCTCACCTTCGCCGATATCGATCTTTTCGAACTGCACGAGGCTTTTGCGGCCCAGGTACTCTGCACGCTGAAAGCCTGGCGCGACCCGAAATACAATCGCGAAGTGCTCGAACGCGAAACGCCGATGGGCGAGATCGATCCCGACAAGATCAACGTCAAGGGCTCCAGCCTCGCCTATGGCCATCCCTTCGCGGCCACCGGCGCGCGCATCCTCGGCATGGCGGCAAAGCTCCTCCACACCGAGGACAAGCAGCGCGCCCTCATCTCGATCTGCACGGCGGGCGGCATGGGCGTGGCGGCTTTGGTCGAACGTGCCGATTGATTTGCAGTAGAGCTAAAACGCGCATCGAAAAATAAGACAGTTAGTCTTACCTGTTCCCCGTCAGGATGAACGGCGACGAGACTCCTTTGGTCCATCATGATGTATGATCTCGTTGTATTTGCACCGTTTTTGATCTGGTAAACCGATTGTCTAAAATCAGTCTCTACCGTTCAAGAATATCCGCCCGGGCGCCTGTCCAATACCTGTTGGTCTTCTTGACCGCGCCCGTTGACGCTTAGGTCAAGCTTGTCTAGGTTTCCCGCTTCATGGCTGGCGGAACGGCAAATCCGCGAGCGCGAAAAGCACAAAGCCGGAAACAATCCGGCAGGGTTCAGGAAACAACAGGAGTAGGGACGATAATGAAAATTACCAAAGTCCTTAAAGCGGTCGCGACCGCCGGCGCGCTGGCGCTGTTCATGGGGGGCGCCGTGCAGGCAGCCACCCTCAATCTGGGCAATGGCGGCGAGCCGGGCTCACTCGATCCGCACAAGGTCTCCGGCGACTGGGAAAACCGCGTCGTCGGCGAATATCTGGAAGGCCTCGTGGCCGAAGATCCGCAGGCCGACGCCATCCCCGGCCAGGCTGAATCGTGGACCGTTTCGGACGATCAGCTGACCTATACGTTCAAGCTGCGCGCCGACGCCAAGTGGACCGATGGCGAGCCGGTTACCGCCCAAAACTTCGTGGATGCGTTCCAGCGCCTCTTCGACCCCAAGACCGCGGCCGAATACGCCTATCTTCAGTACCCGATCAAGAATTCCTCCAAGATCGCCTCGGGCGACATCACCGATTTCAGCCAGCTCGGCGTCAAGGCCATCGACGAGAAGACGCTCGAAATCACCCTCGAAGACCCCACTCCCTTCTTCCTGCAGGCGCTGACCCACTACACCGCCTTCCCGATCCGCAAGGACGTCATCGACAAGTTCGGCGACCAGTGGACGCAGCCGGCCAATATCGTCGGCAACGGCCCCTACAAGATCACCGAATGGGTGCCGGGCTCCTACATCAAGGGCGTCAAGAGCGACACTTATTACGGCAAGGACAATCTCAAGATCGACGAGATCGTCTGGCACAATACCGAAGACCTGACCGCCGCCCTCAACCGCTACCGCGCCGGCGAGCTGGATATCCTCACGGACTTCCCGGCCGACCAGTACCAGTGGCTGCAGGACAACCTGCCGGGCCAGGCCCATGTGGCCCCCTTCCTGGGCATCTACTACTACGTCTTCAACCAGTCCAAGGAACCGCTCAACAATCTTGAGCTGCGCAAGGCGCTCTCGATGGCCGTCAACCGCGACGTCATCGGGCCGGACGTGCTGGGCACCGGCGAACTGCCGGCCTATGGCTGGGTCCCGCCGGGCACCGCCAACTACGAAGGCGAGCAGTACGTCCCGGAATGGTCCAAGCTTCCCTATGACGAGAAGGTCAAGCAGGCCGCCGAGATCATGGCCGGCCTAGGCTATACGCCCGACCATCCGCTCAAGCTGCAGCTTCGCTACAACACCAACGACAACCACCAGCGTATCGCCGTCGCCATCGCCTCCATGTGGAAGCCGATCGGCGTGGAAGTCGAGCTCTTCAACGCCGAAGTGGCCGTGCACTACGACGCCCTGCGCGCCGGTGACTTCCAGGTCGGCCGCGCCGGCTGGCTGCTCGACTACAACGATGCGTCCAACACGCTCGACCTGCTCAAGACCGGGGTCGACAACAATTATGGCCGCTACTCGAATCCCAAATACGACGAGCTGATGGTCCAGGCCTCCAAGGAGACCGACCTGGTCAAGCGTGCCGGCTACATGCACGAAGCCGAAAAGCTGGCCATGGATGAGTTCGGCGCCCTGCCGATCTACTGGTACGTGTCCAAGAATGTCGTGTCCCCGAAGGTTTCCGGCTTCGAAGACAATGCCCAAGACATCCACCGCGTCCGCTGGATGAGCAAGTCGGAGTAATCCGATAGCGGGAGCCGCGACCCGAGGGGGTTGCGGCTCCCGTTACCGCCTGGCGCCTCCTTCGGGCGGCGCGGCGGCCTAACCTAAGGACACGGACAACATGTTCGGATACGCCTTGCGGCGTGTCGCGTCGGCCATTCCGGTCATCCTGATCGCGATCACGCTCTGCTTCTTCATTCTCCGGCTCGCCCCGGGCGGCCCGTTCGACGGCGAACGCGCGCTTCCGCCCGACATGCTCAAGAACCTGCGGGCCTATTACAAACTCGACCAGCCCCTGTTCATCCAGTACCTCGACTATATCTGGGGCGTGCTGCACGGCAATTTCGGGCCGAGCATGGTCATGAAGGACTTTTCCGTCAGCCAACTGATGGCCATCGGTCTGCCCTTCACGCTGATGCTGGGTTTTTCCGCTTTCATCGTCGGCACGGCCGGCGGGCTCCTCGCCGGTGCGCTGGCCGCGCTCTATCAGAACAAGTGGCCCGACTACGTGCTGGTCTTCGTGGTGCTGATCGGCCTCATCATTCCCAATTTCCTGATGGCCAACCTGCTGCAACTCCTGTTCGCGGTCTATCTCGGCTGGCTGCCGGCCGGCGGGTTCCAGGGATCATGGATGCAGCTGGTCCTGCCCATCACCATCCTCGTGCTGCCGCACGGCGGACGCGTGGCGCGCCTGATGCGCGGCTCGATGATCGAGGTGCTGGGCACCAATTACGTGCGCACCGCCAGGTCCAAGGGCCTGGGTACGCGCCTCATCCTTGCCCGCCACGCCATCAAGCCGGCCCTGCTGCCGGTGGTCTCCTATCTCGGGCCAGGCCTCTCCTACCTCCTCACCGGCTCGCTGGTGGTGGAGCAGGTCTTCGCCCTGCCCGGCATCGGCAAGTATTTCATCACCGCCGCGCTCAACCGTGACTACGGCTTGGTGCTCGGCACGACGATCCTCTACATGGTCATCATCCTGGTGCTGAACCTGATCGTCGACATCGTCTATGCATGGCTCGACCCGAAGGTGAGGTACAGCTGATGGCCGGCATCACCGGAAAGGACGCAGTCCTCACCAATTACGCGGCCGCCCTCGCCACCGAGGCGCCCAAGGGCCGCTCGCTCACCCAGGACGCCCTGCGGCGTCTCTATGCCAACAAGGCGGCGGTCGTCTCCATCTTCATTCTCGTCGCGATCGTGCTCATCGCCTTTATCGGTCCGCTCTTCCTGCCCTGGAGGCTCGACGAGATCGACTGGTCCGCCATCCGCAAGCCGCCCGACTTTTCCAAGGGCCATTATCTGGGCACCGACCAGAACGGGCGCGACATGCTGGCGCGCACGCTCCAGGGCACGCAGATGTCCCTGATCGTGGCCGCCGTCGCCACGTTTGTCTCGGTGGTGATCGGCATCGTCTACGGCGCCATTGCCGGCTATTTCGGCGGCAGGATCGACGCGATCATGATGCGCTTCGTCGATATCATGTATGCCCTGCCCTACATCCTCTTCGTCATCATCCTGGTGGTGATGTTCGGGCGCAATCCGGTGCTGCTCTTCGTGGGCATCGGTTGCCTTGAATGGCTGACCATGGCCCGCATCGTGCGCGGTCAGACGCTCTCGCTCAAGGAGCGCGAATTCGTCGAGGCGGCGCGGGCGGGCGGCGCAAAGCCCTTCGCCATCATCCTGCGCCACATTGTGCCCAACCTCACCGGGCCGGTGGTCATCTACGCCACCCTCACCATCCCCGAGATCATCATAACCGAGAGCTTCCTCTCCTATCTCGGGCTCGGTGTTCAGGAGCCGCTGACCTCGCTCGGCACGCTCATTTCCTTCGGCGCTCCGGTCGTCGAGCAGCTTCCCTGGATGCTGTTCGCCCCCGCCGTCTTCCTCGTGCTGCTTCTGCTCTGCCTCTCCTATCTCGGCGACGGCCTGCGCGACGCGCTCGATCCAAAGGACAGATGATGACAGAGGTACTCAAGGTCCAAGACCTCTCGGTCAAGTTCGCCCTCCACGAGAGCGAGGTGACCGCCGTTTCCGATCTCAACTTCACCCTCCACCAGGGCGAGACCCTGGCCGTGGTGGGCGAAAGCGGCTCGGGCAAGAGCCAGGCATTCCTCTCGATCATGGGGCTGCTCGCCAAGAATGGCCGCGCCACCGGCAAGGCCATGCTGGGCGATGTCAACCTGGTGGGGCTGACGCCCAACCAGCTCGACGTCTATCGCGGGCGCGACATCGCCATGATCTTCCAGGACCCGATGACCTCGCTCAATCCGAGCCTCAAGGTCAAAACCCAGCTCGCCGAAGTGCTGGTCAAGCACCAGGGCTACGACAAGGGCAAGGCGGTGCGCACCGCCATCGAGATGCTGGAACGCGTCGGCATCCCCGAACCGGCCAAGCGCGCGGAAGCCTATCCGCACGCCATGTCCGGCGGCATGCGCCAGCGCGTGATGATCGCCATGGCCCTGCTCTGCAAGCCCAAGATCCTCATCGCCGACGAGCCGACCACGGCCCTCGACGTGACGGTGCAGGCGCAGATGCTCGATCTCTTCAGCAACCTCACCCGCGAATTCGGCACCGCCCTCGTCCTCATCACCCACGATCTGGGCGTGGTGGCGGGCGTGGCCGATCGCGTCATGGTCATGTATGGCGGCCGTTGCATCGAAAAGGGCGATACCGAAACCCTGTTCTACAATCCGCGGCACCCCTATACGTTCGGCCTCCTCAACTCGACCCCGCATATCGAGCGGCGCGAGCAGCGGCTCAAGCCCATCGAGGGCCTGCCGCCGAGCCTGGAACACCTGCCCAAGGGCTGCGCCTTCCATCCGCGCTGCGCCTTCCGCTTCGCCGATTGCCTCGAATTGCGTCCCCCACTCGTCGCCGAGGCAGACGGCCGCGAGCGCGCCTGCTTCTACCAGGGCCCGCTGCAGCTTTCGGAGCACGTGGCATGAGCGAACTTCTGCGTATCGACGGCCTCAAGAAGACCTTTTCGGTCTCTTCCGGCCTTTTCAGCCGCCCGCTGACCCTGACGGCGCTCGAGGACATCTCGTTCTCGGTCAACAAGGGTGAAACGCTCGGCATCGTGGGCGAAAGCGGCTCGGGCAAATCCACGCTCGGCCGCTGCATCCTGCAATTGCTGGCGCCCGACCAGGGCCAGGTGCTCTGGCTCGGCCAGGACCTGACGCGGCTCCCGGCCGAGGACATGCGCAAGCAGCGCCGGGACCTGCAGATCATCTTCCAGGACCCGCTGGCCTCCCTCAATCCGCGCATGACGGTGGGCGAGATCATCGCCGACCCGTTGCGCACGCTCATGCCCGAACTCAACCGCGAGCAGCGGCGCATCAAGGTCATCAAGATGATGGAGGCTGTCGGCCTCCTCCCCGAGATGATCAACCGCTACCCGCACGAATTCTCGGGCGGGCAGGCGCAGCGCATCGGCATCGCCCGGGCGCTGATCACCGATCCCAAGCTCATCGTCTGCGACGAGCCGGTTTCGGCGCTCGACGTCTCGATCCAGGCGCAGATCCTCAATCTCCTCTCCGAGCTCAAGGATGAATTCGGCCTGACGCTGATCTTCATCTCGCACAACCTGTCGGTGGTGCGCCACGTCTCCGATCGCATCCTCGTGCTCTATCTCGGCCGCATCGTCGAGCTGGCCAAGGGCAACGACATCTACGACGCGCCCAGGCATCCCTATACGCGGGCACTCCTCACCGCCGTACCGATCCCCGATCCGCGGTTGGCCCGGGAACGGAATATCGATGCGCTGCGGGGCGAAATCCCCTCGCCCATCAACCCGCCCTCCGGCTGCACCTTCCGCACCCGCTGCCGCTTCGCCAAACCGATCTGCGCCGAAATCCGCCCGGCGCTGGAAACCCTGGCCGGCGACCGCCTCGTCGCCTGCCATCGCTGGCGCGACCTCGAACTGGAGCACCCGGTTCCCAACGTCTGAGGCGCAGGAAAAACAAAAAGGGGGCAGCCAAGGCTGCCCCCTTTTTCATTTCTGCTGGTTGCGGTTCAGAGTACCCGCGTCACCTGCATGAACCCGCCCCGCTCGGCATTGGCGGTGCCGATGGCGGTCTCCGAGCCGAGCACGGACACGTGCCCGCTCTTGGCCACCTGCTCGAAATAGCCCGCCAGATCGCGGAAATCGCGCGCCTGCGTGCCCAGAACCTGTTCGCGGCGGCGCTGGCGCGCTTCGTCGGTGTCCCCCGTCAGCACCCGCACCATGGCCGTATAGCCCTTGGCGTCGGGCAGCATGTAGCGGTCGATGGTGCCGATGGTGCCGATGATCGAGCGCGTCAGTTCCGTCTCCCCGATCGGCTGGCTGAGGAAAGCCGGCGTATTGTCATAGACGGAAAGGCTCGCGAGCAGGTTGGGGTCGCGATAGGAGCTGAAGGCAAGGCTGCCGGTGAGGAAATCGTAGCCCAGGCTCGCGCCATAGGCCCCGCCCAGCACGCGGATCTTGTCCCACAAATAAGTGGTCTGGATGTGCCGCAGCGCCACCGCGATCGAACCCTTGTGCTTGTAGCCCAGGTCGAAGAGGTTGGCACCCTTGGCCACGTAATTGACCTGTCCGGGGAAGGTGAAGGCCTCGTTGCGCGCCAGCATTTCGGGCGCCCATGCGGCCGGCCGGCCGGCCGACGCCGGCAGGTCGTTGAGGAAGCTTTCGACATCGGGCTTCACCCGCGTCCAGAGCGCTGCGTCGGCCGTGACGTTGACCACCGCCCCGGCCCGCGCGAACAGCAGTTCGCGGATGCGCTTGAGCCTCAATTCGACGCTCGGCCAGTCGTTCACCACGTCCTGTGCCAGCTTGCGCAGGAAGAAGAGCTGGCTGATGCCGCCCAATTGCTCGGACACCCAATCGCTTTCATGCAGCGCCGAGGTGACGCGCCCGGCCATCAGGCCCGAGCCGGCACCGGCCAGCCGGCCCTCGAAGCCCGCCTTGTTCTCCAGCACCATCTGCTTGATACGCTCGTGATTGCCGAGCTGCGCCGTCTCGATGATGTCGCGCAGGATCGCCAGCAATTCGGGCACCTTGTCGGGCACCGCCTTGCCGCGCAGCACCAGATGCGCCGAGGTGCCGCCATCGACCCGCGCCATGACAATCTGGCCCGGCGAAATGCCGCCGGTCGAGCGCCCGATGCGCTGGGAGAGCGAGACGAAATCGTCGTTCTTCGTGCCCGTCTGCAGCAGGGCCCGCGAGAAGAGCGGCATATAGGGCAGCAATTCGGCCGGCAGCGCCGTCATGTCGAACGCGAGATCGAGATAGACGATGCCGTTGGTGGCCAGGTCATGCGTCAGCACCCGCGTGCCGGCGACCTGCCCCTCCTCTGTGGGGATGATCCTGCTCTGCCGCGGCAGGTCCTCGAGCTTGAGCGCCGGAATCTTGGCCAAAGCCTCGGGCGGATCGACGGCTTCCTGCTCGGCCTTGAGTTCGCGCGTGCCCTCGATCACCGCCTCGATGCCGGCATGGTCGAGTTCGGCGCGATGGGCGGCCAGCCGGTCCTCTTCCTGTCGCGCCTCGCGCCCGCCCTGGCCGGGGTCGGCCTTGAGGATGACGGTCGTGCGGTGGTTGTTCTCGAGCAGCAGCGTGCGGATCATCTCCTCGAAGACCGGACGCCCGGCGGCCAGCTCTGCCTTGAGTTCGCCCAGCGCTTCCTCGAAGGCCAGCGGCGTCAGCGGGTCCTGCCCGTGCAGCCAGAAGCGCATCGAGCGCAGCATCAGCGAGATGCCGCGCGGGAAAGAGCCGGTATTGTTCTCGCGCAGCGCGAACTCGACCGTATTGAGCGAGGCTTCGATCTGTTTCGGATCGATGCCGCCATCGGCTAGCTTTTTGAGATTGTCGAGGATCATCGGCTCGACCTTGTCGAGATCGGCGTCGGCAATGCCCTTGAGCCCGAAGGTGGCGAAAGGCTGCCGGTAATCGTCCGAGAAGCCGCCGCCGGCAAAGCTTTCGCCCAGCCCGGAATCGGTCATGGCCTTGCGCAGGGGCGCAGCCGACGTGCCCACCATCACATATTCGAGCACGTCGAGAGCCAGCCGCACCTTCGGGTCGGCGATCTCGTCGAGCATCCAGTTGACCGTCACCATGCCGGTGCGCTTGCCCGGTTCCGGCTCTCCCGAGGCATAGCTGCGCTCGACCCGGCGCGGCGCGGCAAAGCGCTGCTGCAACGCCACCTGCGAGGTCACCGGCGCCTTGTCGAATTCGGAGAACACGGCATCGAGAATGTTGAGCCGTTCCTCGGGATCATCGTCGCCATAGAAGAAAGCGCGAGTATTAGAGGGGTGGTAGAAACGCTCGTGGAACGCCTTGAAATTCTCGTAGGTGAGATCGGGAATGGCCTTGGGGTCGCCGCCCGAACTCACCCCATAGGTATTGTCCGGGTAGATCGAGCGCTGGGAGGCATCGCGCAGCACCGATTCGGGCGATGAATAGACGCCCTTCATCTCGTTGAAGACCACGCCCTTGTAGATGAGCGGGGCATTGCCGCCATCCATCTCGTAATGCCAGCCTTCCTGCTTGAACGTGTCCTCCGAGATCAGCGGATGGAACACCGCATCCAGGTACACATCCACCAGATTGTAGAAATCGCGAAGGTTCTGGCTGGCCACCGGATAGGTCGTCTTGTCCGGGTAGGTCATGGCGTTGAGGAAAGTGTGGAGCGAACCCTTGAGCATTTCCACGAACGGCTTCTTGACCGGATATTTCCGGCTGCCGCAGAGCACGGAATGCTCGAGGATATGCGCCACCCCGGTGGAATCCGAGGGCGGGGTCTTGAGCGTGAGGCCGAAAACCTTGTTCTCGTCGTCATTGACCAGCGAGAGCACCTCGGCCCCGGTCTTCTTGTGCCGGTAGAGCCGCGCCAGCGAATTGACCTCGGGAATGGTCTGCTCCTGCAGCAGCTCAAAGGCGTGGTGCTTCAACATGATCGCTTACTTTCAAAACGCTAGGTTGGGTGGAATGTAGGAGCTAGGCCGGCGTCGCGCCACCCCCGGCCCGCGCCGAGGCGAGGAGCGCCACGACCTCTTCGTCGTCCGTCTGCGCGAAGATCTCGTAATGCTCGCCGACGGCGTGAAACGGCTCGGGAGTCTCCAGGCACACGATATCGTCGGCCAGCGGCCCGAGGCGCGCCAGCACGTCCGCGGGCGCAACCGGCACCGCCAGGATAAGCCGCTTCGCTCCGGCCTGCCGCAGGGCCAGCAGCGCCGCCCGCGCCGTGCCGCCCGTGGCAATGCCGTCATCGATGAGGATCACCACCCGGTCCCTGACTTGAGGAAAGGCCCGCTCGCCGCGATAGAGCCGGCGCCGCCGCTCCATCTCCGCGACCTGACGCTGCCGCTCGGCTTCGAGATAGTCCGCCGGCGGCTGCACGGCCGCCATCACCTCTTCGTTGAGCACCGTGAGCGGGGTCGCGCCTTCCACGATCGCGCCCAGTCCCAATTCCTCATAGCCCGGCGCCCCGATCTTGCGCACCAGCAGCACGTCGAGCGGCGCAGCCAGCGCCCGCGCCACCTCGTAGCCCACCGGCACCCCGCCGCGCGGCAGCGCCAGCACGATCGGCTTTTCGTCCTTGAAGCGCAGGAGCTCGCGCGCCAGACGCTGCCCAGCATCGCGGCGGTCACGGAACGGACGGCCGCGCGGCGTCATGTCAGATCTGCCCGCGCACGAAGGGCCGTACTCGCTCGATATACCAGCCGGCCAATTGCTCGTGCACCTCCCGGCTCAGCGGCGGGCGCGAGGCGGCGGCGACGTTCTCGGCCAGTTGCTCGGCCTTGGAGACACCGGCGATGATGGTCGAGATCGGCTCGTAATCGAGTATCCAGCGCAGCGCCATCTGCGCCATGGTCCAGCCCGGCGGCACGAAGGCCTTGAGCTCGCCGGCCAGTTCCACGCCCTTCTCGAACGGCAGACCGGAGAAGGTCTCGCCGACGTTGAACGCCTGCCCGTCGCGATTGTAATAGCGATGGTCCTGCGCGGCGAAATGCGTCGAGAGCCCGAACTTGCCAGAGAGCAATCCGCTCGCCAGCGGCAGCCGCACGATGATGCCGACATCGCGGTCCCGCGCCCTGGGCAGCAATTCCTTGGCGGCGTCCTGCCGGAAGATGTTGAAGATGATCTGGAGCGTGGCGATGCCCTCATGCTCGAGGCAGAGCAGCCCCTCCTCGACCGTCTCCACGCTCGCCCCGTAATAGCGGAAAAGCCCTTCGGCCTGTAGCTCGTCCATCCAGCCGAACACGTCGCCCTGCTTGAGCACGTCGAGCGGAATCGTGTGCAATTGCACGAGGTCCAGCACCTCTACGCCCAGCCGCCGCGCCGAGCCGGCCAGGCTCTCCTTGATCGCCTGCTTGGAATATTTGTCGGGATAGAGCGTGCCCCCTCGCCCGACCTTGGTGGCAATCTTGACGCCGACCTTGGCCGGAAAACTGCGCACCCGGCTTTCGGAAAGCCCCGAACCATAGACGTCGGCCGTATCCCAGAAATTGACGCCCAGCGCATTGGCTCTGGCCAGAATCTCGGTGGCCATGTCGTCCGACATCGGCCCGAAATCACCGCCCAGCTGCCAGAGCCCCAGGCCGATCTCGGAGACTCCATACCCGGTCTTACCCAAGCGGCGGTGCTGCATGTCTTTTCCTCTCAAGCCATGATTCGCCTCCCCTCATGCGGGCCGAATACGGCGTTCCGATGGGAAAGACGAAAATAGGTTGGGACACAATGCGCTGGAGACGCATGTGAGACAACGGGCGGCAGCTTACCGCCGAAAAGCTACGCCCGCTCCTTCGTCGCGAAAAACTCGATCTTGGGATAATCCTGCTGCATGCGGGTGAGCCACCAATTGCTCTGCGCCAGGTAGATGGGGTTGCCGTCCTTGTCCTCGGCGAGCGTCGCGCGGTTGGCGTCGATGAACTTCTTGAGTTCGGCCTTGTCGTCGGCAGCGACCCAGCGGGCCAGCTCGTAGCCGATGCTCTCGAAGGCGATCGGCACGCCGTATTCTTTCTCGATGCGCGATTGCAGCACTTCGAGCTGGAGTTGGCCGACGACGCCCACCAGCCAGTCGGCGCCGATCATGCGGCGGAACACCTGCGCCACGCCTTCCTCGGCCAGATCGGACAGCGCCTTGGAAAGCTGCTTGGCCTTGATCGGATCGGTGAGGCGCACGCGGCGGATGATTTCGGGCGCGAAGTTCGGGATGCCCGTGACCTTGATCGCCGCGCCTTCGGTGAGCGTATCGCCCACCGAGAGCGTGCCGTGGTTGGGAATGCCGACGATATCGCCGGCCACGGCCTCATCGGCCAGTTCGCGGCTCTGACCGAAGAAGAACATCGGGTTGGTGACCGCCATGTCCTTGCCGGAGCGGACATTCCTGAGCTTCATGCCACGCCTGAACGTGCCCGAGGACAGCCGCACGAAGGCGATGCGGTCGCGATGGTTGGCGTTCATGTTGGCCTGCACCTTGAACACGAAGCCGGAAACCTTGCTGTCCGACGGCTGGATCGGATTGGGCTCGGCCGGCTGCGGGCGCGGCTCGGGCGCCCAGGTGCCGAGGGCCTTGAGAAGTTCGGCAACGCTGATGCTCTTCAAGGCCGAGCCGAAGATCACAGGCGTCAGGTGCCCTTCGAGATAGGTATCGCGGTCGAAGGCCGGATAGCCGGAAAGCGCCAGGTCGAGCGTATCGAAGGCGCTCGCATAGACCGGGTCGGCCAGGTACCTCTCGTCGAGCATCAGGTCTTCGACGTCCTCGAACGTCTCCAGCACCTCGCCCGAAGGCGAGAGCAGCCGTTTGCCGATGAGATCGAGCGTACCCTTGAAGTCGACGCCCGACCCGATCGGCCAGACCACCGGCGCCACGTCGAGCGCCAGCGTGTCGGCCACGGTATCGAGGATTTCGAGCGGGCCGAGGCCCTCGCGGTCCACCTTGTTGACGAAGGTGATGATCGGGATGTCGCGCAGGCGGCAGACTTCGAAAAGCTTCAGCGTTTGGCTTTCGATGCCCTTGGCCATGTCGATGACCATGATCGCCGCGTCCACCGCCGTCAGCGTGCGATAAGTGTCTTCCGAGAAGTCCGAGTGGCCGGGCGTATCGAGGAGGTTGAAGGTCAGCCCGTCATGCTCGAAGGTCATCACCGAGGAGGTGATCGAAATGCCGCGCTGCTGCTCGATTTCCATCCAGTCCGAGCGGGTGGCGCGCATGCTGGCGCGGCCGCGCACGGCGCCTGCCTGCTGGATGGCGCCCGAAGCCGCCAAGAGCTTTTCGGTCAGCGTCGTCTTGCCGGCGTCCGGGTGCGAGATGATGGCGAAGGTGCGCCGCGTCTGATACGGGGCCAGGCCCGTGCGGGCAGTTGCGGTCGCGGTGGCGGCGGTCATGGCAATACGTTCTCTCGGGAAGGCGCTCCTCCTAGACCGAAAGGCCCTTCCGTTCAAGCTTGCCCTCTCGCGCGGAACCGGCGATGAAGCCGCATGCCGCTCCTTTCGCCGCTCCCCATCGATGCCGCCCTGCCCCCGCTGCTTACCGCGCTTGCGGCCGGGCCGTTCGCCGTGCTCGTCGCGCCGCCGGGCGCCGGCAAGACCACGCGCGTACCGCTGGCATTGCTCGATGCGCCCTGGCGCGGCGATGGCCGTATCGTCATGCTCGAACCCCGGCGCCTTGCCGCCCGCGCCGCCGCGCGCCGCATGGCGCAGACGCTGGGCGAGGAAGTAGGCGAAACCGTCGGCTACCGCGTACGCCTCGACAACAAGGTGACCAAGAAGACCCGCATAGAAGTCGTCACCGAAGGCGTCTTCACCCGCATGCTGCTCGACGACCCCGAACTCACCGGCATCGCCGCCGTGCTCTTCGACGAGTTCCACGAACGCAGCCTTGACGGCGATCTCGGCCTCGCCCTGGCGCTCGACGCCACGGCGCTGCGGGAAGACCTGCGCCTCCTCGTGATGTCGGCAACCATCGACGGCGCCCGCGTCGCAAAGCTCCTCGGCAACGCGCCGGTCATCGAAAGCGAAGGCCGCGCCTTCCCCGTCGAGACCCGCTACATTGATCACGATCCACTGGCGCGCCTCGAAGACCAGGTGACCGCCGCCGCGCTCGAAGCCATGCGCACCCAGCCCGGCTCCGCGCTCGTCTTCCTCCCCGGCCAGGCCGAGATCACCCGCACCGCCGAGCGCCTCGCCGGCAACGTGCCAGCCAATACAGACATCGCCCCGCTCTACGGCCAGCTCACCCCAGCCGAACAGGATCGCGCCGTGCAGCCTGCGCCAGCCGGCCGCCGCAAGATCGTGCTGGCGACCTCGATCGCGGAAACCTCGCTCACCATTGAGGGCGTGCGCATCGTCATCGATTCCGGCTTCCGCCGCGTCCCGGCCTATGAGCCTTCCACGGGCCTCACCACGCTCGAAACCCGCCGCGTCTCCCGCGCCGCCGCCGACCAGCGCCGCGGCCGCGCCGGACGCACCGAACCCGGCATCTGCTATCGCCTCTGGAGCGAAGGGCAGAATTCGGCACTCGACGCCTTCGACACGCCTGAGATTTTGGCCGCCGATCTTTCCGGCCTCGCCCTCGACCTCGCTTCCTGGGGCGTCACCGATCCCGGGACGCTGGCCTTCCTCGATCCGCCTCCCGCTCCCGCCTGGAACGAGGCCATCACACTCTTGAAAGGCCTCGAAGCCCTCGACACCGAAGGCCGCATCACCCCCGAGGGTCAGGCGCTCGCCCGCCTGCCGCTGCATCCGCGCCTCGCCCACATGGTTCACCGCGCCAGCGAGGAGAACGACGCCTTGACCGCCGCCGAGATCGCCGTGCTCATCGGCGAGCGCGGCCTTGGCGGCGACGGCATCGACATCGCCCATCGCCTCGACCGCTTCCGCCGCCAATCCGGTCGCCGCGCCGATGAGGCGAAAAACCTCGCCCGCCGCTGGGCCGCCCTCGTCGGCAACCGATCCGGCTCCGGCGAGGACGCCGGTCGCCACCTCGCCCGCGCCTACCCGGATCGCGTCGCGCAAGCCTCGGGCGCCCGCGGCCGCTTCCGCCTGGCCAATGGGCGGGCCGCGAGCCTCGAGGAAACCGACGCCCTCGCCGCTGCCCCCTACCTCGTCGTCGCTGACCTCACCGGCACCGCCGCCAATGGCCGCATCCGCTCCGCCGCCACCATCGACCGCGCCACCATCGAGGAACTCTTCGCTTCCAGAATCGACACCCAAACCCTTCTCACCTTCGACAAGGGCTCCAGGAGCCTTAGGGCTCGCCGGATAAAAGCCCTCGGCGCCCTGCGCCTCAATGAGGAGCCGCTGGCCGTCCCCGCCACCGAAGAAGCCGCGCTGGCCCTCGCCGCCGGTCTCGCCGAACTCGGCCTGCCTTTGCCCTGGAGCAAGGACCAGAAGACCCTGCGCGCTCGCGCCACCTATCTCCGCGAGACATTGGGCGATGACTGGCCCGATCTCTCGGACGCCGCCCTCGCCGCCGATGGCGCCGCCTGGCTCGCGCCCTGGCTCATCGGTCGCGCCGGCCTCAACGACATCGGCGCCGAAGACCTTTCCGCCGCACTCGACGACATGCTCCCCTGGGCCCGCCGCAGCGAAATGGAGCGGCTCCTCCCCTCCCACTTCTCGGCGCCCTCGGGCTCCCACGTCCCCATCGATTATTCCCGCGAAAACGGCCCGACCCTCGAAATCCGCGTGCAGGAGCTCTTCGGCCTCGACCGCCACCCGAGCGTTGCCGGCGGCAAGGTGCCATTGCTCCTCGTCCTGCTCTCCCCCGCCCATCGCCCCATCCAGACCACGCGCGACCTCCCCGGCTTCTGGCGCGGTTCGTGGAAGGACGTCGCCAAGGACCTCAAGGGGCGCTATCCCAAGCATTACTGGCCGGAAAACCCGCTCGAAGCCCAGGCCACCGCCCGCGCCAAGCCGCGCGGCACCTAGGCAAGGCTCAGCGCGGCCGGATCATCTCGAAATAGGTGTCGGGCGCGATACTGAAATAATCCCCGCGCCCGCCGGCGCGCATGATGGGCTGGGCCAGGGCCGTCATATAGACGCCATCGACGATGAGCGCCTTGTCGATATGCACGGCCACCACCTCGCCGAAGGTCACCCAGGTCGGCACCGGCGCACCCGCCGCCGTCTGCAATTGCACGATCTGGGTCACCTTGCACTCGAACACCACCTGCGCCTCGGCGACATGAGGCACCTTGACCACGCTCGAGGCCTGCGGCGTCAATCCGGCCAGCGCGAACTCGTCGACATCGGGCGGCACCATGGCCGAGGTCGCGTTCATCGCCTCGGCCAGCGGCCGCGTCGCCAGGTTCCAGCAGAACTCCCCGGTTTCGCGCACATTGCCCAGCGTGTCCTTCGGCCCCACCGTGGCGAAACCCACGATCGGCGGCACATAGTTGAAGGCATTGAAGAAACTGAACGGCGCCAGGTTGAGCGCCCCCGCCGCACTCATCGAGGAAATCCACCCGATCGGGCGCGGCGCCACGATGGCGTTGAAAGGGTCGTGCGCCAGGCCATGCCCCGAACCGGGCTCATAAAAATGCATGTCACGCGCCATGGGCAATCAGGTCTCCGCTCATCTGCCCGTTCATAGCAATTTTGGCGGCCTCGAACATCTCGTGGCCGCGGCGACAGTCCATCCGCTATGGCACGACAATTCCGGCATCCAAGCGCATCGAAATCGCTTTGCGCCGGCGCGCACTGAGGTAATCTGGCCCGGAACCCGCCCGCACGAGTAACCCGATCCGTGACGACATCATCCCCGGAAAGCAAACCCAGTCACGGCTCCCCGCGTGCGCCGCTGGCCGATGCCAGCACGCTGCTCGTGGCAATCGTGGAAAGCTCGGACGACGCCATCCTTTCCAAGGATCTCAACGGCATCATCACCAGTTGGAATGCCGGCGCCCGCCGGCTGTTCGGCTATACCGCCGAGGAAGCCATCGGGCGCTCCATCACCATGCTGATCCCGCCGGACCGGCCCGATGAGGAACCCGGCATTCTCGCGCGCATCCGGCGCGGCGAGCGTATCGACCATTTCGAGACCGTGCGCCTGCGCAAGGACGGCACGCCCATCGACATTTCGATCACCGTCTCGCCCATCCGCAATGCCAGGGGCGAGATCGTGGGCGCGTCCAAGATCGCGCGCGACATCGGCGAGCGCCGCCGCAGCCAGGAGCAGTTGACCATGCTGCTGCGCGAGATGAACCACCGCATCAAGAACCTCTTCACCCTCGCGGGGAGCCTCGTGACCCTGAGCGCCCGTTCGGCCGGTTCCGCTCAGGAGCTGGCGCGTGATGTGGGCAGCCGCCTCGCCGCCCTTGCCGATGCGCACGCCCTCACCATGTCGGGCATGGATGCCGGTCTTGCCCACGGCACCACCCTGCACGCGCTGCTGGGCACCATTCTCGCCCCCTATCAGGGCGAACACGATCGCCTGCGCATAATCGGGCCCGATGTCGAGCTGGGCGCGACCGCTACCACCCATCTGGCTCTGCTCCTCCACGAGCTCACCACCAACAGCGCCAAATATGGCGCGCTCTCGGTTGCCAGCGGCTGGATCGAAGTCTCGCTTGGGGAGGACGACACCACTTATGGGATCGAGTGGCGCGAACATGCCGGTCCGCCCGTTACCGCACCTGCCAGCGAAGGTTTCGGCTCGGTCATCGGCCGCGCCACGGCCCTGCAACTGGGCGGCGAAATCCGGCGCGACTGGCAGAGCGAGGGCATGGTCGCCACCATCGTGCTGGCCAAGGACCTGGTCAGGCGCTAGCGCCACGGCTCCTGCGGATGGAAACCGCTTTCCATCCGCGCACTTAAATGCTTTCCTTGCCTCGCAAGCAGGAGGTGTTGGTGGATAGCCTTTCCAAGCTCGGTCACAAGCCTTCGGCCGAACCGCACGAAAAGCTCCAGACCGGCTACAAGGAGACCTTCGACTTCGCAGGCGTGGGCATCGCGCAGGTTGGCCTGGACGGCCGCTTCGTCGATCTCAATTCCAGCTTCTGCCGCATGATGGGGCGCAGCAAGGAAGACCTCCTCGGCCTGACGTTCCAGGACCTCACCTATTACGAGGACCTTGGCCTCAATCTCGACCTGCTCCGGAGCCTGCTTGCCGGCGAGATACCCAATTACCGCATGGAAAAGCGCTATATCCGTCCCAATGGCGAGGTTTTCTGGGCCGACCTGACCGTTTCCCCGCATCTGGACAGCCAGGGCAAGCCGATCACGCTCATCTCCATCGTCCTCGACATCACCGCCCAGAAGGAAGCGCACGAGCGGCTGCGTTTCCTCATGGGGGAACTCTCGCACCGCACCAAGAACCTCGCCTCGGTGGTGCAGGCCATCGTCAACCAGACCGCCCGCAATGCCGGCTCGGTCAGCGATTTCCGCGATTCGCTCAATGCCCGGCTGGCCGGCATTGCCGCCTCCGAAGACCTGACCGCTTCGCGCGAAACCCTCGCCACCGATCTCCAGGGCCTCATCGCCCGGCAGCTCGCCGTTTTCCTTTCTGGCGACGACAACCGCGTCCGGCTCTCCGGCCCCACCGTTTCCCTCAGCCCCGACGCCAGCCGGGGCCTGGGCATGGCCCTGCACGAACTCATCACCAACGCCCTCAAACATGGCGCGCTCTCGACCCCCGATGGCTCTCTGCGCATCGCCTGGCATGTCGATCAGCACCCGGGCAGGCTCACCCTGACCTGGACCGAGCGCGGCGGCCCTCCCGTGCAACCGCCATCACGCACCGGCTTCGGCCGCCGCGTCATCGAGAGCATGGTCGCCACCTCCACCCGCGGCGAAGTCGAGCTCCGCTTCGCCCCCGAAGGCGTAACCTGGTCCCTGATCGCCCCGCTGGACGCCATCTCCACGCAGCCAAACAAAAGCTAAGCGGCCCGGCCAAACTGGACCAGGACCAAACCACCGCAAATCATGAAACAATGGCGGGTGCGACAGGGCCGCCCTCCAACCCACCAAAGGCTCAGGTGACACGAGTGAAGAACAATGCCTCACTTTGATGCCTCACCTGTGGCAGCGAACTTTGAGCAAGCCAACGTCAAGAGCGATGGTCGAGCCGAGCGGGGGCCACCATCGCCTGATAAGCCCGAATTGCTTGGGTTTCTGTAGGATGGGCAGTGGAACAAAGGTCCCACTATTCGGCACCTTGGTCCATAGCACAGGTCTCGCCGTTGCCTTCATCGTGCATCGAGACTGGCGGCAGCGGCCGCTTTCCACCGTGAGCCATCTATGATTTCCTCCCAACATTCAGCTGTGAGGGGACTTGATCATGCGCGCAGTCGGGGCCTTGCTTCTTCTTTTCGGCTTAGCGATCTCTGGACATGTGGAAGCGGCCGACAAGTTAGATCGCAATGCGGTATTCGAATTGCAGTTTCGGCTCGATCAACTGGGCTACGACGCCGGCGTGCCGGATGGACGGGCCGGACCGAGAACATTGGCCGCCGCTGCGAAATATGCCGATTACATCGGCCTGCCGCATGATCTTTCGGTCGAGTTACTTTCGCATGCCACTTCCGATGCCGGCAAAGTCGAGGGCTGGACACGCCCATACGGTGAAACCGACCTGCTCGTGTTCACTGACGAAGGAAGCGCGCAGCTGGTGCGGGTCGTTGGCTGGGGCCTTATACACAAGTCGAAGAGCGAGATTTACCTCAGGGGCTATGATCGGGACGGTAGCAAGCTCTTGGGCGAGCATTTCGAAGTCACCGACCTTGAGCAGATTTCCGACATATCGCTGAAGCCGTGGACTACGTTCGGCCTTAAGATCATCTTCCCGACGCCGCCGCGCGGCGAGCGGCTCGAGATCGACCAGTCAGTGACCGCGCCCGTGGTATTGGACGATGGCTCCGTAGAAACGGAAACCAATGTCTCCCAGAACGCCTTCCTGAAAGCACCAGAGAGCACTCCATGGTTCTGGTACCGCGGCATTGAGGAAAAAGCTGATCCACGGCTGGCAGGTGACTGGACCATGAGCCTTGGCCAGAACGGTCACGTCTTGTTCTCGCGCACCTTCACGCTCAGGTCCGAGGCAGCGGACGGGAACGCACCGCGGTAGTTGCCGCAAGCCTCGCCCAAACCTGTACCAGATGCCAGCGAGTTTCCCTGGCGACATATGAACGTCCGCCAGATAGCCGAGATGCCGCGCCAGCCGCAACGCCTGCCGTGGCTCTCTGGTCCGCAGGGAAACTTTGACGCAGGAAGCCTTGCCTGCCGGGTGGAGACGCTTGGGAAGCGGCCAGCGCATGTAGAAAACACCATGCCGCGAACGCTCTAGATAGGTCGGATTTTGCACTGCAATGCACCACTAGTATGCATCACCAGAGCTTTTCGGTACCTAAACCTTTGATATTCAATGGAATGGTGGGTGCGACAGGGATTGAACCTGTGACCCCTGCCGTGTGAAGGCAGTGCTCTCCCGCTGAGCTACGCACCCGCGCCTGAACCCGGCGAGGAAAGACTTGAGAGAATGGTGGGCGTAACTGGGATTGAACCAGTGACCCCTACGATGTCAACGTAGTGCTCTCCCGCTGAGCTATACGCCCATCTCTCAAGAGCGCGGCCGGTGCAGCACCTGCCGTTGCCGCGCGATAGACCATAAAACCCCTTTCGGGGTCAAGAGGTCAATGCAGGCTTCTTTTGCGTTGTCCCTGGCCTTGTGGAAATCAGGCAGCCAGGAGCCGCTCCACCTCGCTCACCAGGTCTTTGAGGTGGAACGGCTTGGAGAGCACCGAGGCGTCGCGCGGGGCGTCGCTGTCGGGGTTGAGGGCCACGGCCGCAAAGCCGGTGATGAACATGACCTTGAGGTCCGGGTCGAGCTCGGTGGCGCGCCGCGCCAGTTCGATCCCGTCCATTTCCGGCATCACGATATCGCTGAGCAACAGCGAGAACGGCTCCTCGCGCAGGCGCTCATAGGCCGAGCGGCCATTGTCGAACGAAACGACCTCGTAGCCGGCGTTCTTGAGCGCGCGCGTCAGGAACTGGCGCATGTCGTTGTCGTCTTCGGCGAGCAGTATTCGCTTCATCGAATCCTCTTGGAAAGCTGGGACTCCGTTGCGCGCCATGTTTACCCCATCGTCGCGCGAGTGCAATCGCGCGCTTGCTGCCTGCCCCAGAAATCGTGCAAGCCTTCGTGCGTTGCTGGACAAGCGCCCGGCCGAGGGGCAAACTGTCGCAAATCACCGAAGTGCTTCGGCATTGGAGGAAATATCCGGTGCAGTCCGACTACTGGGACAGGCCAGCTTTCGAAACCATCCGGCCGCGCCGCCTCACAGCCCCATTGGTGTTCAATTCCGGCCATTCCGGCCGCGATTATCCCCAGCGTTTCCTGGACATGACCCGGCTCGATCATCTCTCGATCCGCCAGTCCGAGGATGCCTTTGTCGACGAGCTTTTCGGCCGCGCACCCCATCTTGGCGCCCCCCTGTTGCGCGCGCATTTTCCGCGCGCCTATCTCGACGTGAACCGGGAGCCCTGGGAGCTCGATCCGCAGATGTTCTGCGAGCCGCTGCTGTCCGAGCGCTTCAACACCACATCCCCGCGCGTGGCGGCCGGCCTGGGCACGCTGGCCCGCGTCGTCGCCGAGAACAAGCCCATCTATCGCGACCGGCTGACGCTCGATGATGCCTGCACGCGCATCGAGGGCATCTACCTGCCCTATCACGCCACGCTCCAGCGGCTCCTGAGCGAAGCGCTCACCCAGTTCGGCGTCGCCATCCTCATCGATTGCCATTCCATGCCGCGCCTGACGCGCTCGGGCGACAAGGCCGCGCCCGATATCGTCCTGGGCGACCGCTATGGCACCACCTGCTCGCCCGTCCTCATGGATCTGGTGGAAACGATGTTTTCGGGCGCCGGCCTCAAGGTGGCGCGCAACCGGCCCTATGCCGGCGGCTATGCCACGCGCACCTATGGCCGCCCGCAATATGGTTGCCATGCCCTGCAGATCGAGATCAGCCGGCACCTCTATATGAACGAGGTGACCCTGGCCAGGAACGAGGGGTTCGACGCCATCCGCCAATTGACCGAGCGGCTGATCTTCGCGCTGATCGGGCTCGACCTCACCCAGCTCGTCGCCACCAAGGCCGCGGCCGAATAATCCCGAAAACCTGACGCCGGAAAAGGAAAGAGCGCCGCAAGGAGACGGCGCTCGAGTCAAGGGAGGAAACGAGGGCTGCCCTCTATGCGCCCGGAGGTCCGAGACGCTGTCGCGAGCTACCCGCCCATCATGCCCTTCTGGGGTGAACCCAATTGCTGAGTCGATCAAGTGCGCAATGACACCGATGCCGCAAGTTACCGAAGGTTGTTGCAAAAATGATCCACGCCCGTTAACCGCGTCTGTCGCTGCTTTCAGCCCGTAACGCCGTCGAAAAGTGCTTCCATGACTGGTCTCAATTCTATGCATGCCCCGCTGGCGGGCCTTTCCCAGGCGCAAATTCTTGCAACCCTGCTTGCGGCGGCCGATGCGGCGGCGCGCGAAACCCTGCCGCGCTTCCGCACGACGCTCTCCGTCGACAACAAGCTCGCCGACGGCTTCGATCCCGTTACCGAGGCCGATCGCCAGGCAGAGATCGCCATCCGCGACCTCATCGCGACGCGTTTCCCCAGCCACGGCCTTATCGGGGAGGAATGGGACCCCAAGCTGTCCGACGATCCCTGCCAGTGGATCATCGACCCAATCGACGGCACCCGCGCCTTCATCTCGGGCGTGCCCGTCTGGGGCACGCTGGTCGGCTTGCTGGTCGACGGCAAGGCCGAGGCCGGCATGATGGCGCAGCCCTTTACCGGCGAAACCTATATCGGCCTGCCCGGCCGGGCGAGCTACCACCGCGATGGCGAGGAGCGCACGCTGGCGACCAGCGGCGTCACCGACCTGCGCCGCGCCAAGCTCTCGACCACCTCGCCGGACCTCTTCGTCCAGACCGGCACGCAGGCCCAGTGGGACGCCGTGCGCTCGCGCGTGCTCCAGACCCGCTACGGGCTCGATTGCTACGCCTATTGCCTGCTGGCCGCCGGCCATATCGACCTGGTGATCGAGCCGGGCCTCAAGAATGTCGATATCGCCCCGCTGGTGCCGATCATCCGCAATGCCGGCGGCGTCATCACCACCTGGGACGGCGCGGCGCCCGAGACCGGCGGCAATTGCGTCGCTGCCGCCACCGCCGAACTTCACGCCGCAGCGCTCGCCGCCCTCAACGGCGCCTGAAGTTTTGTGTCATCGCCACCACAAGCCGCCGCTCCTTACCCGAAAGCGGCGGCTTTCCGTTTGCGCCGCGCGTTCCGGCGCGCCATAGTACGCGAGCTGAACCGTCCCTTGGGGAGAATGAAATGAGAGCGCTCCTGTCCGCACTGAAAGGAGAAAACCACTTCAAGGACACCAGGCTTCATGCACGTTCAAAATCCCGAAGCGAGGACGCAGACCCATGCGCGCCATAGCCGCTTCCTAGCTCGCTTCCGCCGCAACCCGGCTTCGCCCCGCGCCGCGCGGGCGCGAAAATTCCTGTCCTATTATCGGCCGCATCTGCCTTTGCTGGCGGCCGACCTCTTCTGCGCCCTGCTCGTGGCCGCGAGCGCGGTGGCGCTGCCGCTTTGCGCCAATATCGTCACCACCCGGCTCATCGCCCTCCCCGATACGCCCGACGCCCTCGGCCAGATCTATGCAATGGGCGCGGTGATGCTCGCCGTCCTCGCCGTGCAGGTCCTCGCCATCTTCTTCGTCGATTACCAGGGCCATATGATGGGCGCGCGCATCGAGGGCGCCGTGCGCAAGGAATTGTTCGAGCACTGCCAGAAACTGTCGTTTGCCTATTACGACCGCCAGCGCGTCGGCCAGCTCATGAGCCGCATCACCAATGATTCGCTCTGGCTGGGCGAATTGTTCCACCACGGCCCGGAAGACCTGGCCATCGCCGTGCTCAAATATCTGGGCGCCATGACGGTGCTTTTCTTCATCGATCCGGTACTGGCCGGGCTCATCGCCCTTCTCACCCCCCTTGCCGTCGCCTATGCGCTTCACTTCAACGGCCGCATGCAGGTAGCGCTCGCCCGCTCCAAGGAGCGGGTCGCCGCCATCAACGAGCGCGTCGAGGATTCCCTGTCCGGCATCCGCGTCGTGCAGTCCTTCGCCAACCAGTCACTCGAAATCGCCCGGTTCGACGCCGAGAACGACCGCTTCATCGATAGCCGCAGGGAGGGCTACCGCGCCGAAGCCTGGTTCTCGGTGGGCCTCGAAACCTTCGCGCAACTGGTGACCATCCTCGTCATCATCGCCGGCGCCGTCCGCATCGTCACCGCCGGATTGACCGTGCCGGACATGCTCACCTTCCTGCTCTGCGTCGCCGTCCTCGTCGATCCGGTGCAGCGCCTCGCCAATTTCGTGCGGCTCTGGCAGGAGGGCTATACCGGCTTCGTACGCGCCATGGAGCTGCTCGCCATCGCGCCCGACATCGCCGATCGCCCCGGCGCCCGCCCATTGCCCCGCCCGCGCGGCGCCATCGCCTTCCATGATGTCGGCTTCCGCTACGATGAGGGGCAGCCTGTCTTCGACGGCCTCTCCTTTGCTATCGAACCGGGCCAGTTCGTCGCCCTTGTCGGCGCCTCCGGGGTCGGCAAGAGCACGCTGTGCGCGCTCATCCCGCGCTTTTATGAGCCGCAATCGGGCACCATCACCATCGATGGCCACGACATTGCCGGGGTGACCCTGGCGTCGCTGCGCGGCCATGTCGGCATGGTGCAGCAGGACGTCTATCTTTTCGCCGGCACCGTCGCCGAAAACCTGCGCTACGGCCGTCCCGAGGCCGGCGACGCCGATCTCGTTGCCGCCGCCATCGCCGCCAATGCCCATGATTTCATCATGGCGCTGCCCCAAGGCTACCACACCGATATCGGCCAACGCGGGGTGAAGCTCTCGGGCGGCCAAAAGCAGCGCCTCACCATTGCCCGCGCCTTCCTCAAGGACCCGGCCATCCTGATATTCGACGAAGCCACCAGCGCCCTCGACAACGAGAGCGAGCGTGCGGTGCAGCAGGCACTGCTGCACCTGGCCCGCAACCGCACCACCCTCGTTATCGCCCATCGCCTCTCGACCGTCCGCCATGCCGACCGCATCCTGGTGCTGACACCCGAGGGTATCGGGGAAGACGGCACGCATGAGGAACTGATGGCGCGCAATGGCCTCTATGCGGGCCTGCACCGCGTTCAGGCCAGTATCTGACGCGCGGACGGAACGGTGATGGGGGGCCAACCAGCCGCCCATTCCCTTGGCCTGAGCCCGTCTTGCGCCAGCAGGTCACCTCCCCTCTTGCGGGGGAGGGACAGGGAGGGGGTGGGCCAAACGTCCCCTGCCGCCTCATCTCACCCCAGCGTGCCGTCCAGCGCCAGCTTGCGGATCTCGGTCAGAAAGTCCCCGGCAATGTCGGGCCGGTCGAGCGCGAAAGCGACATTGGCAGTGAGGAAGCCGAGCTTGGAGCCGCAATCGAACACTCGCCCCTCATACTTGACGCCGGTGAAATCCTGCCTGTCCATCAGCCGCTGCATGGCGTCGGTGAGCTGGATCTCCCCGCCCGCGCCCTTGGTCTGCTCGGAAAGCAGCGCGAAGATTTCCGGCTGCAGGATGTAGCGGCCCGAAATGAACAGGTTCGAGGGCGCTTCCCCGACCTTGGGCTTTTCCACCATGCCGGTGATCGGAAAGGCGCTGTCCGGCCCCTCGCCGCGCGCCACGATGCCGTAGGATGAGACTTCCGAGGGATCGACCTCCTCCACCCCGATGATGTTGCCGCCGCGCTCCTCATAGGCGTCCATCATCTGCTTGAGCACGCCCGGCTTGGCCTTGAACACCATGTCAGGCAGCAGCAGCGCGAAGGGCTGGTTGCCCACGATGTCGCGCGCGCACCAGACCGCATGGCCCAGGCCCAGCGGTTCCTGCTGGCGGGTGAAGCTCGTCTGCCCGGCAGAAGGCAGGTCCTTCTGCAATTCGGCCAGCGCCTCGGTCTTGCCGCGAATCTCGAGCGTATGCTCCAGCTCGTACTGGCGGTCGAAATGGTCTTCGATCACGCCCTTGTTGCGGCCGGTGACGAAGACCAGGTGCTCGATACCGGCCTCGCGGGCCTCGTCCACTGCATACTGGATCAGCGGACGGTCAACGACCGTCAGCATTTCCTTGGGCATGGCCTTGGTGGCGGGCAGGAAGCGGGTGCCAAGACCGGCTACCGGGAAGACGGCCGTACGAACGCGGTTCGGCAAATCGATTACTCCGTGCTAATGGGCGCGTAATGCATTTCTCAACCGGGGCGGCTTAGCATGACCCCGCAGGGAGTCAAACAGAGGTAAGAATGGCGGTACTTGTCACGGGCGGAGCCGGCTATATCGGCAGTCATATGGTGCTTCGGCTGGCCGATGCAGGCGAGAAGGTCGTCGTTCTGGACAATCTCGTCACCGGCTTCGACTGGGCCGTCGATCATCGCGCCACGCTCATCGAGGGCAATGTGGGCGATATCGGCTTTGTGAGCGAAATCATAGCCAAACACAAGATCAGCGAAATCGTCCATTTCGCCGGGTCCATCGTCGTACCCGAATCCGTCAGCGACCCGCTCAAATATTACGGCAACAACACCGCCGCCTCGCGCAACCTCATCGAGGCTGCGGTCAAGGGCGGGGTCAAGCACTTCATCTTCTCCTCCACCGCCGCCGTCTATGGCATGACCGGGCTCGAGCCGGTGAGCGAGGATTATCCGCTTTCGCCCATGTCGCCCTATGGCCGCTCCAAGCTCATGACCGAGTGGATGCTGGCCGATGTCGCCGCCGCCCATCCCCTCACCTTCGGCGTGCTGCGCTATTTCAACGTCGCCGGCGCCGATCCCAAGGGCCGCTCGGGCCAATCCACCCCGCTCGCCACCCATCTCATCAAGGTCGCCTGCCAGACCGCCTTGGGCCAGCGCCAGAAGATGGATATCTTCGGCACCGATTACCCGACGCCCGACGGCACCTGCGTGCGCGACTACATCCACGTCACCGACCTGGTCGAGGCCCATGCCCTGCTCCTGGCGCATCTGCGCGCCGGCGGCGACAGCACCACGCTCAATTGCGGCTATGGCCGCGGCTATTCGGTGCGCGAAGTGGTCGATACGGTCAAAGCCGTGTCCGGCGTCGATTTCCGCGTCGATGAAGGCCCGCGCCGCGCCGGCGATCCGCCGGCCATCGTCGCCGGAGCCAGCAAGGTTCGCGCCCTGCTCGGCTGGCAGCCCGCCCACGACGACCTGCAGGGCATCGTGCAATCCGCCCTCGACTGGGAGCGCTATCTCGTCAAGCGCAACCACTGACAGGCAGCGTTCAGAAATCGTTAATCGGCCCGGCGGAAATGTGGCCATCCGCCGGGCCGATTTCTTGCAACACACTGTGATGCCTGCGCTTTCCGCAGGCGCCCGCGACACCGCCCGTCGTGCTATTCTCGCTTCCATTGTGGAGAAACACAGGACTTTTCCGGTGATTCGGCGCTCCATGCTTCTGCTCGCCTCCATCGCCCTCGCATTCGCCGTCGGCGCGCCCGCTTACGCCCAGTCCAAACAGAGTTTTGGCGATTTCATCCGCGCGTTCGAGTCTACCGCATTGGCGGCCGGCGTCACCCGCGACACCTATCGCCGCGCCATGTACGGCCTCACAGCCGATCCCAACATCCCCGATCTCGTCTCCACCCAGCCCGAATTCACCACGCCCGTCTGGGATTACATCGACAAGCGCGTCTCCGCCGACCGCATTTCCCAAGGGCGCGACGCCATTGCCCGCAACAAGGCGCTCTTCGCCTCGGTCGGCAAGGCCTATGGCGTCGATCCCTATATCCTGGGCGCCATCTGGGGCATCGAGACCAATTACGGCACCATTCTCGACAACCCGAAATACATAAGGCCCATCGTCCGCTCGCTGGCCACCGTCGTCCACCACCGCCGCGCCCGCCTAAAGGAAGACGAGCGCGACCTCATCGCCGCGCTGCTGCTGGTGCAGAAAGGCCCGATGGATGCCCAGCATCTCGTCGGCTCCTGGGCCGGCGCCATCGGGCATCTGCAGGTCAATCCCTCCAACGTTCTCAAATTCGGCACCGATGGCGATGGCGACGGCATGGTGGACCTCCACCATTCCCTGCCCGATGCCCTCGCCACCACGGCGCGCTATCTCATCGGCCTCGGCTACCAGCCCGGCATGGATTGGGGCTTCGAGGTGACGTTGCCGGAAGATTTCGACTATCTCCTTGCCGGCCGCGACGGTTATCGCGATATCGGTTTCTTCGCCGGTCACGGCGCGCGGCGCGCCAACGGCAAACCCTTCCCCACCGGCTCGACGCCGGTTTTCCTCTATGTGCCGGCGGGCCGGACCGGGCCCAAATTCCTGATGACGCCCAACTACCTGGTATTCAAGGGCTACAACAATTCGGACAGCTATGCCCTTGCCATCGGCCACCTCACCGACCGGCTCAAGGGCGCCGGCGCCTATGTGCAGCCCTGGCCCCGCCAGGCCAAATTCCCCAATTTCGCCCAGCGCAAGGCCATCCAGTCCGCCCTGGTCAGGCTGGGCTATCTCGACGGCACGTCCGATGGCCGGCTGGGCCCGGTAACGCAGGCCGCCTATGCGCGCTTCCAGGCGGCGCGCGGGGAAGCGGCCGATGGCTTCATCACCATCGAGGCCTATGACGCGCTCGCCGCCGCCACGCGCTGACGGGCTCTTCATTGGCCGGCCGGGCCGCGATCTGCTAGAAGGGCGCCATGAACCGCAAGTCGCTCAAACTCTGGATCATCGGCCTCATCATCGCCGCCCTCGTCCTCACCGACATGGCGCCGCTTTTCGTGCAGGCCCAGGAGACGGGACCCGCGCCCGTCCTGCAACTGGCCCAGCAGCAACAGCAACCGCGCCGCCGTACCCTCATGGACCTGCTGTTCGGGCCGCGCGAGCCGAAAGTCGTCCAGCAGGCGCCGGCCGAACCGCAGCCGCGCAAGGCCAATCCGGCCGCAACGACCGCCGCCGCCCCGCCCACCAAGCCGGCCATTGAAAAGGCCGCCAACGCCACCCGGCTCATGGTTTTCGGCGATTCCCTCGGGCTCGACCTCGGCAAGGCGCTCGAGCGCTTCTATGCCGAAGACCCCAACCTCGTCGTCATCAACAGGTCCAAGGCCTCCACCGGCTTCGTGCGCCACGATTATTACGACTGGAACAAGGTGATCGCCGACGAGATCGCCGCCAACAGCTTCGATCTGGCCGTAGTGTTCCTCGGCATCAACGACATGCAGGTGCTCGACGAGAACGGAGAGAGCTTTACCCCGCTCTCCCCCGACTGGAACCAGCACTACACCGCCCGCCTCAACGACGTGCTTTCAAAATTGCGCGCCGCCAACAAGCCCGTGGTCTGGATCGGCCTGCCCCCGGTCGCCGACGCCAGTTTCTCGGCCGACCTCAGCCAGATCACCTCGCTCCAGCGCATGGCCAGCTTCTCTGCCGGTGCCGAGTTTTTGGACATCTACGAAAAGTTCGCCGACGAAAACGGCCAGTTCGCGTCCTTCGGACCCAATCTCAAGGGCGAGAACGTACGCATGCGCAAAGACGACGGCATCCATTTCTCGACCGCCGGCTCGGACAAGCTCGCCTTTTACCTCAGCCAGGCCATCCGCGCCTTCTATCGCGGCGGCGGCGTCAGCATCGCTGTGGCCGATCCGCTGCTCGGCACCGACGCCCAGCCCATGCTGCGCCCGCCCTATCAGGGCCTCGGCCAGACGCGCCTGCTCGAAGTGGCCGGCGCAGTGATCCCGCTTTCAAAAACCCCGGCCCGCGCCACCGACCTCATCACCGCCTCGACCGCCCCGCCGAGCAAGCCGATCGACCTCGACACCCTGATGAAAGCCCCCGCCGGCCGCGCCGACGCTTTTGGCGTCGGCATCGCGCCACAGGACCCGGACGAAGAGCGATAGCGGTGCGGCAGGCATTCCTCGCGGCCCTGACCGCCCGTATCGCGGCCCGTGCCGGCAGCGGCATTCTGCGGGTGGGCATCAACGGCGTCGACGGCTCCGGCAAGACGACGCTCGCCGATGAGATCGCGCCGCTCCTTGCCGCTTCCAGCGGCCTGCCGGTTATCCGCGCCAGCATCGACGGCTTCCACAATCCGCGCGCCATCCGCTACACGAAAGGCCGCGCTTCCCCGCTCGGCTTTTACGAGGACAGTTTCAACCTCGGCCGCTTCCGCGCGCTTCTGCTCGACCCGCTCAGCCCCGGCGGCGATCGGCTCTACCGCCCCGCCGCTTTCGATCACCGCACCGACAGCGACGTGCTGCTCGAACCGGCCCTGGCCCCGGAACCCTCCATCCTCGTCGTCGACGGCATCTTCCTGCTGCGGCCCGAACTCGCCGGCTACTGGGACATTTCGATCTTCCTCGATGTCCCATTCGAACAATCCTTCGCCCGCATGTCGAAGCGCGACGGCAATCCGCCCGAGCAAGACGCTCCCGAAAACCTGCGCTATCGCGACGGCCAGCGCCTTTATTTCGAGGCGTGCAGGCCGCGGGAGCGGGCAGACATCCTTGTCGATTACGCCGATCTGGAACGCCCTGCGATCATGAGGTAGCGCAGCTCGCGTCCTTGAGGCACGACGGTTGCCACCGCCGGATTGTCGGCAGTGAGAAAGATTGGCGGCTGGAGAACTTAGCGCAGACAAAAAGGGCGGGACGCCATCACGGCAGCCCGCCCTTGTCTTTTCGCCTATGCAGGCAGGTCGGTCTTGCCCATGAGGTCGAGGTCGATGGCGCGGGCCGCCTGGCGGCCTTCGCGGATCGCCCAGACGACGAGCGACTGGCCGCGGCGCATGTCGCCGGCGGCGTAAACGCCCTTTTGCGAGGTCTGGTAGGAGAAGGTGTCGGCAAACAGGTTGCCGCGCTTGTCGAACTGCGCGTCGAGTTCGCTCAGCATGCCCTCATGCACCGGATGGGCGAAGCCGATGGCCATCAGCACCAAGTCGGCCTTGATGATGAACTCGCTGCCCGGGATCGGCTGGCGCTTGCGGTCGACACGAGCCACCTTGACCCCGATGACGCGGCCGAGGCTATTGCCGATGATCTCCATCGTGCCGGCGGAAAACTCGCGGATCGCGCCTTCAGACTGGCTGGAGGAGGTGCGCATCTTGACCGCCCAATTGGGCCAGTTGGTGAGCTTGTCCTCCAGTTCCGGCGGCTGCGGGCGCACGTCGAGCTGCGTCACCGCAAGCGCGCCCTGGCGGAAGGCAGTGCCGATGCAGTCCGAAGCGGTATCGCCGCCGCCGACTACCACCACATGCTTGCCGGCCGCCACCAGCGGCTCCTCGCGCGACACGTCCTCGCCACCCAGGCGCCGGTTCTGCTGGACGAGGAACGGCATGGCGTAATGCACGCCACCCAGTTCGACGCCTGCCGCCTCCACCGGGCGCGGGTGCTCCGAGCCGCCGCAGAGCAGCACCGCATCGTGCGCCGCCTGCAGGTCCGAGAGCGGGCGGGTGACGCCGATATTCTCGTTGTAATGGAAGGTCACGCCCTCCGCTTCCATCTGCTCGACGCGGAAGTCGATATGGTCCTTTTCCATCTTGAAGTCGGGAATGCCGTAGCGCAGGAGGCCCCCGGCCTTGGGCTCGCGCTCATAGACATGCACGTCATGGCCGGCGCGGGCGAGCTGCTGAGCAGCCGCCAGGCCCGCCGGGCCCGAACCGACGATGGCCACCGTCTTGCCGGTCTTGGCCTGTGGCGGCTGCGGCCTGATCCAGCCATTACGGATGGCCTTGTCGGCGATGGATTGCTCCACCGTCTTGATGGCCACCGGGGTGTCCTCGAGGTTGAGCGTGCACGCTTCCTCGCAGGGGGCCGGGCAGATGCGACCGGTGAATTCGGGGAAATTGTTGGTCGAGTGCAGGTTGCGCGCCGCCTCTTCCCAATCCTGCTGGTAAACGAGGTCGTTCCAGTCCGGAATCTGGTTGTGGACGGGGCAGCCCGTATCGCCGTGGCAATAGGGAATGCCGCAATCCATGCAGCGGCTGGCCTGGTCCACCACCGCCGCTTCCGAAAGCGGAATGGTGAACTCGCCGAAATGCCGCACGCGATCGGAAGCCGGCTCGTACCGGGGTTCCTGACGTTCGATCTCGAGAAAGCCTGTAACCTTGCCCATGATGACTTTCCTTATTCGGCAGCGACGCTGGTGCCAGCGCGCTTCTTTTCCATTTCACGGATCGCACGGCGGTACTCGACCGGCATAACCTTGACGAACTTGGGGCGCATGGCCTCCCAGTTCTCGAGGATGAAGCGGGCACGGCTCGAACCCGTATAGTGCAGGTGGTTGGCGATGAGCTGGTGCAGGCGCTCGTCGTCATGCTTGGTCATGTCGCCGGAAATATCGACGCGCCCATGCCATTCGAGGTCCCCACCATGGTGGTGAATCTTCTGCATGAGGTTCTCTTCCTCGGGCACCGGCTCGAGATCGACCATGGCGAGGTTACAGCGCGAACGGAACGTGCCGTCCTCGTCGAGCACATAGGCCACGCCGCCCGACATGCCCGCCGCGAAGTTGCGGCCGGTCTTGCCGATGACGACGACGACGCCGCCCGTCATGTATTCGCAGCCATGGTCGCCCGTGCCTTCGACGACCGCCACCGCGCCCGAATTGCGCACCGCGAAACGCTCGCCGGCCACGCCTCGGAAATAGCACTCGCCCTCGATGGCGCCGTAAAGCACGGTATTGCCGACGATGATGGAGTTTTCCGGCACGATCCGCGTATTGGCCGCCGGCCGTACCACCAGCCGGCCGCCGGAAAGGCCCTTGCCCACGTAATCATTGGCATCGCCTTCAAGATCGAAGGTCACGCCGCGGGTGAGGAAGGCGCCGAAGCTCTGTCCGGCCGTGCCGTGCAGCTTGACGACGATGCTGTCATCCGCCAGTCCCTCGTGGCCGAAGATCTCTGCCACGCGGCCCGAAAGCATCGCACCGGCCGAACGGTCGCGCGAGCGGATCGGCAGCTCGATCTGCACCGGCGTACGGTTGGTGAGGGCGGGTTCGGCCAGCGTGATGAGCTTGCGATCGAGCACGTCCTCGAGGTGATGGTTCTGCGTCTCGGTGTGGTAGATCGAGTCGCCGCCGATCGGGGCAGGCTTGTAGAAGAGCCTGGAGAAGTCGAGCCCCTTGGCCTTCCAGTGGTTGAGCAGGCGCTTCTGGTCGAGCAGGTCCGAGCGGCCGATGATCTCGTCGAGATTGCGGACGCCGAGCGAGGCCATGAGGCCGCGCAGCTCTTCAGCGACATAGAAGAAGTAGTTGATGACGTGCTCGGGCGTGCCCTTGAAGCGCTTGCGCAGCACCGGGTCCTGGGTGGCGATGCCGACCGGGCAGGTATTGAGGTGGCACTTGCGCATCATCACGCAGCCCGCCGCGATCAGCGGGGCGGTCGAGAAGCCGAACTCGTCGGCGCCGAGCAGCGCCCCGATCAGCACGTCGCGGCCGGTCTTCAAGCCCCCATCGACCTGCAGGCGCACGCGTGAGCGCAGGCGGTTGAGCACCAGCGTCTGGTGGGTTTCGGCGAGGCCGATTTCCCACGGGCCGCCGGCGTGCTTGAGCGAAGTCAGCGGGGACGCGCCCGTGCCGCCGTCATAGCCCGAGATCGTGATGTGGTCGGCGCGCGCCTTGGCGACGCCGGCCGCAACCGTGCCCACGCCCATTTCCGAGACGAGCTTGACCGAGATGTCGGCCTTCTCGTTGACGTTCTTGAGGTCGTAGATGAGCTGGGCCAGGTCCTCGATCGAATAGATGTCGTGATGCGGCGGGGGCGAGATGAGGCCCACGCCCGGCGTCGAATGCCGGGTCTTGGCGATGATCCAGTCCACCTTGTGGCCCGGAAGCTGGCCGCCTTCGCCGGGCTTGGCGCCCTGGGCGACCTTGATCTGGAGCACGTCGGCATTGACCAGATATTCGGTGGTGACGCCGAACCGGCCCGAGGCCACCTGCTTGATCGAGGAGCGCAGCGGGTTCTGCGAGCCATCGGGCAGGGGCTTGTAGCGGTCGGCTTCCTCGCCGCCTTCGCCGGTATTGGAGCGCCCGCCGATCTGGTTCATGGCCATGGCCAGCGTCGTATGCGCCTCGCGGCTGATCGAGCCGAAGCTCATGGCGCCGGTCACGAAGCGACGGACGATATCGGCCGCCGGCTCGACCTCATCGAGCGGCACGGCTTCGCCGAGCGGCTTGATGTCGAAGAGGGTGCGGATCGACATATGCCGGTTCTCGCCCTCGTTGATCGCCTTGGCGAAGGCGTCGTAGCGAGCCTGCGCGCCTTCCTTGGAATCCTCGGCGGTACGCACGGCGTGCTGCAGGTCGGCCACCACATTGGGCGACCAGGCGTGAGCCTCGCCGCGCATGCGGTACATGTATTCCCCGCCCACATCGAGCGCACGGCGCAGCACGGCTTCGTCGCCGAAGGCGAGGCGATGGCGACGCACCGTCTCCTCGGCGATTTCGGCGAGGCCCACGCCCTCGATGGCGTGCGCGGTGCCGAAGAAATAGCGCTGCACGAACTCGGTCTTGAGCCCGACGGCGTCGAAAATCTGCGCGCCGCAATAGGACTGGTAGGTCGAGATGCCCATCTTGGACATGATCTTGAGCAGGCCCTTGCCCACCGACTTGATATAGCGGTGGACCACTTCCTCGGCATCGACCTCGGGCGGATATTCGCCCTCGGCATGGAGCGAGGAAAGGGTCTCGAAGGCCAGGTACGGGTTGATCGCTTCCGCGCCATAACCGGCCAGCATCGCGAAGTGATGCATCTCGCGCGCTTCACCCGTCTCGACCACGAGGCCCGAGGAGGTGCGCAGGCCCTTGCGGATGAGGTGGTGATGCACGGCCGCGGTCGCCAGCAGCGCCGGGATGGCGATGCGGTCGGCCGAGATCAGGCGATCCGAGAGGATAATGATGTTGTATTCGCCGCGCACGGCGACTTCCGCCGCCTCGCAGATGGCGTTGAGCGCAGCTTCCATCCCGATCGCGCCCATATCGGCGGGATAGGTGATGTCGAGCGTTTCCGTCTTGAACGGATTGTCGGACATGTCGCCGATATTGCGGATCTTCTCCAGGTCCTCATTGGTGAGGATCGGCTGGCGCACTTCGAGGCGCTTCTGCGTCGAGAGCCCTTCGAGGTCGAAGAGGTTGGGGCGCGGGCCGATGAAGGAGACGAGGCTCATCACCGATTCCTCGCGGATCGGGTCGATCGGCGGGTTCGTGACCTGGGCGAAGTTCTGCTTGAAATAGGTATAGAGGAGCTTGGACTTGTCCGAGAGCGCCGAGAGCGGCGTGTCGGTGCCCATCGAGCCCACGGCCTCCTGGCCGGTGGTCGCCATCGGCGCCATCAGCAGCTTGATGTCTTCATTGGTGTAGCCGAAGGCCTGAGCGCGATCGAGGAGGCTGGAAGAGGGTTCGGGCGCTTCCGGGGCAACCGGTGGCAGGTCCTCGAGCACGATCTGCGTGCGGCCGAGCCAGGTGGCATAAGGATTGGCCGTGGCGAGCTGGCTCTTGATTTCCTCATCCGAGACGATGCGGCCCGCTTCGAGGTCGACCAGCAGCATGCGGCCCGGCTGCAGGCGCCACTTCTCGACGATGTCTTCTTCCGGGATGTTGAGCACGCCGGCTTCGGAAGCCAGCACCACATGCTCCTCGCGCGTCACGAGATAGCGCGCCGGCCGCAGGCCGTTGCGGTCGAGCGTCGCCACCACATAGCGGCCGTCCGAGATCGACATGGCGGCCGGACCGTCCCAAGGCTCCATGAGCGCGGCGTGGTATTCGTAGAAGGCGCGGCGCTGTTCGTCCATGAGTGGGTTGCCCGCCCAGGCTTCCGGCACCAGCATCATCGCCGCATGGGGCAGCGGATAGCCGCCGCGCACCAGGAATTCGAGGGCGTTGTCGAAGCACGCCGTATCCGACTGGCCCTCATAGGAGATCGGCCAGAGCTTGGAGATTTCCTCGCCGAACAGCTCGGAATGCACCGAAGCCTGCCGCGCCGCCATCCAGTTGACGTTGCCGCGAATGGTGTTGATCTCACCATTATGCGTAGTCATGCGATAGGGGTGAGCCAGCTTCCAGGACGGGAAGGTATTGGTCGAGAAGCGCTGGTGGACGAGCGCGATGGCGGATTCGAAATCCTCGTCCGAGAGGTCCGGATAGAAGGCGCCGAGCTGGTAGGCGAGGAACATGCCCTTATAGACCAGCGTGCGCAGCGACATCGAGACGACATAAAAGCCATTGTCGCCCGCCACTTCCGGCAGCGCGCTGTAGACGGTGTTGGAAATCACCTTGCGGGCGATGAACAGCCGGCGCTCGTAGTCGTCGTCGGTCAGCCCCGCCGGGCGGCCGATGAAGATCTGCTCGATGATCGGCTGGGTGGCGATGACGCCTTCGGAGAGCTTGGAATTGTCGGTCGGCACCGTGCGCTCGCCGAGCAGCTCGAGCCCCTCATTGGCGAGGCATTGCCGCACGACTTCGGCGCAACGGTCGCGCAGCGCGCGGTCGTTGGGGTAAAAGAGCATCGCCACCGTGTATTGCCCGGCTTCGGGCAGGGCGAAATCGGCGACCTTCTTGAAGAACTTGTGCGGGGTCTGGATCAGGATGCCGGCGCCGTCGCCCATCAGCGGGTCGGCGCCCACCGCGCCACGATGTTCGAGGTTCTCGAGGATTTCGAGACCCTTCTCGACCACTTCGTGGCTCTTGCGGTTCTTGATGTTGGCGATCATGCCGATGCCGCAGGCATCGCGCTCGCGGCTGGGATCGTAAAGACCCTGGGCTTGCGGGCGGCCGGTTTTGCGAGGTGCTATGCCGTTCGTACCAGGATGCGCGCTCGATCCGTTCCGTTCGTGGGCCATATCTTTTTCCTCGCTTTGAACCGGAGGGGGCTTCGCCCCGCCGGGGCCCGGCTCGGGGCCGGGCGATGTCTGTGCCTTGGCGCGGCTCCCCGAACGGGAAAAAACCGCACGCTGTTCCTTTCCTGGATACGCTGGCGCCCATGGTGTTCCGCACGACCATCGCCGAAAAGTGTCGCCACTTTCCGGGACCATGCTGGGCCGGGTCGTACTGTGTACGCCTCGGGCGGGCAGCGCAATCCTATCTGATTGAGAGCGGCTCTGCATCCAAATGGCCGCTCGGTGGGCACTGATGGCCCCGCAAATCCGTTTCCGCTATCGATAAGCGGGCCAGCCGGCTTTGCGTGCGGCCAGGCCGGGGAGACCGGGTGACCGCTTGTGCAGGACGGGGGCTACCGTTTCTGAGGTTCCATGGTTCATGCCCCTTTTCCTATAGCGGTGCGGGAGGAACCTCCGCCAAGCCGCTGTTTATGGACAACACTGCTGTCCTATTTGAGGAAATTTACACATTTCTGCCCCGGGGGCAAGTGGCTGAAACCACTTTTTTGCCCCCGGAAATAGGAAACGCTCATGTTTTGGATAGGAAAGTATAGGATTAACCCTGCTCGCTCTATTCGAGATGCGACTTGATGAACCACAAATCCTTGTCCAGGTCGCGCGAATAGGCGGTGAAGATATCGGCCGTATCGGCGTCTCCGGCCTCGTCGGCGGTATCGATGGCATCGCGCGCCGCCTTGCCGGCCGCCGCATAGCGCTCGGCCAGCGCCTCCAGGTGATCGGGCACCTTGCGGATATCGGTGGGGTAAGGCTTGAGGCTCGTATCCTTGGCCACGGTCTGGACCGTGCCCAGCGCAATGCCGTCGAGCTGGGCGACGCGCTCGGCAATGGTGTCGGTATGGACGTCCAGCCCGTCGCGGAAACCGTCGAGCATTTCATGGACGGCGATGAATTGCGGTCCCTTGAGGTTCCAGTGCGCCTGTTTGGTGAGCAGCGACAAATCGATCGCTTCGGCCAGCCGGGCGTTGAGCAGTTCGATCATGGCGGATTTGGTGTTGGATTTGAGGTCGATCGAGGGCGTTTTCATGCGTTGATCCTTCTGACGCTTCTACGTCTGAGTAACCGCCGCCCGCCCTTCGGGTTCCCGCAATGCAAAAAGGCGCGGACTTTTCAGTCCACGCCTCCGGTCCGACTACCGATCAACTCGGGGGGATTAGTTTACGGCAGTCTGGTTTTCGATGGTCTTGGCGCCGGTATTGATGGCGATCTGGCGCGGTTTCTTGCTTTCGGGCAATACGCGCTTGAGCTCGATATGGAGCAGGCCGTTCTCGAGGTTGGCGCCGGTGACTTCCACATATTCGGCCAGTTGGAAGCGCAGCTCGAAAGCGCGCTCGGCAATGCCGCGATGCAGGAATTCACGGGGCTTGTCGGCACCCTCGGGGGCCTTGGCGCCCTTGATCGTCAGGCTGTTTTCCTTGCTCTCGATGGCGATGTCGCTCTCGGCGAAGCCGGCGACGGCGATCGAGACGCGATAGGCGTCCTCACCGACCTTCTCGATATTATAGGGCGGATAGGTCTTGGCTTCCTGGACATTGTCCAGGCGCGAGAACAGGCGGTCAAAGCCGACGGTCGAGCGATAGAAGGGGGAAAAATCGATGGTCTGCATGGTCACATTCTCCTGTGAGCAACGTGGATTTCAGCCGCCGCCGAAAAGCGTTCCCTCTCTAGGCGAACGCGGGACAACCGGGGCTGGTCCCCGGTCGTTCCCGGCGGACAACCATGATTTAGGAAGCGCTTTTTCCGCTTCAAGCCCTTCCCATGCAGATGAACCGAATCTGAACGGCGGGCTCGGGCTGCGTTCAGAAGCGACGGGCTAAACCTATCCTCACATGCAGGGCCTCTGCATGATCCAAATGTGCCCGCCGTCCACCCCGCCCCCCGCATGGCGGGCCATGAGAGGAAAAGCCAGCATCCCGACCGGGGCGCTGGTTTTTCTTCGTTGTCCGCCCTAATGCTGGGCGAGCAATTGCGCACCTGATCCCCGGGGGTTGAGCCATGAATGTCGTCGTCGATTCCGCCGGGCCGCCGGTCGCCGTGATTGCCGGCAATCCGGTGCCGCCGGGCGCCCGCTTCGGCTATTTCACCACCAGCGATAACATCCGGCTGCGCTTCGGCCTCTTCCAGCGCGCCGAAGGCACGCCGATGCGCGGCACCATCTGCCTCGTGCAGGGCCGCACCGAATTCATCGAAAAGTATTTCGAGACCATCACCGATTTCCAGAAGCGCGGCTTTGCCGTCGCCACTTTCGATTTTCGCGGCCAGGGCGGCTCCGACCGCCTCATACCCAACCGCCATCTCGGCTATGTCGACCGCTTCGAGGATTACTGGACAGACCTCAGGAGCTTTCACGGCGACATCCTGCTCCCCGATTGCCCGCCGCCCTTTTACCTGGTCGCCCATTCCATGGGGGGGCTGGTGGCGCTCGATGCCGGCCGGCGCGACCGGCTGATGTTCGACCGCATCTTTCTCTCCGCCCCCATGGTCGGGCTCGACAACCAGCCCTTCGGCATGGCCGGCATGTCGCGCCTCACCAATATGCTCTGCTTCCTGGGCCTGGGGCGCCTGCCCATCGCCCGCCGCCAGGACCGCGCGCCGACCGAAGCCAGCTTCGCCGACAATGCCCTGACCTCCGACCGAACCCGCTTCCTGCGCAGCGTCGAGGTGATGCAGGCCCTGCCCGATCTCGAAATCGGCGCGCCCACCATCCGCTGGTCGGCCGCCGCCACCAGTGCCATGGCCGAGACCCTGCGCGACCGCTTTCCCGGTTCGATAAAAATCCCGGTGCTGATGCTGGCCGCCGCCCGCGACCGCGTCGTCTCCTCCTCGGCCACCGAACAGCTCGGCCTGCGCATGCGCACCGGCCGCCACATCGTCATCCCCGGCGCCCAGCATGAACTCTTCATGGAAACCGACGCCATCCGCGCGCAGGTCTTCGCCGCCTTCGACGCCTTCATCACCGAGCAGAGCGAGCGATAGCCCCTCAAAACCTCACAGCGTCTTCTTCAACGGCCCCGCCACCGCATTCACCATGCCCTTGGTGATCGACTGCTCGACGGAAAAATACTCTTTCCAGGGGTCTGGCCCCTTGGCCCGTTCCGCCGCCTGCGGCAGCGAGAAGGCATTGGCGCGTTCGATCGCGCCCAGTTCCTCCCAGGTCACGGGCGTCGCCACCGGCGCTCCCTCGCGCGAGCGGGTCGAATAGGGGGCGATGGCGGTCGAGCCACGCTCGTTGCGCAGATAGTCGATGAACATCTTGCCCTTGCGCTTGGCCTTGGAAAGCGCGGTGGTGAACCGCTCCGGTTCGGCCTCGGCCATGCGCTGGGCGAACGTCTTGCAGAAGAGCTTGACCAGCGCCCAGTCGGCCCGGCGCGCGATCGGCGCGACCACATGCACGCCCTTGCCCCCGGTCAGCAGGGCGAAGCTCTCCAGGCCCCAGCTCCGCAATCCTTCCCTTATGTCGGCCGCCGCCTCGCGCACATGAGTGAAATTCAGCCCCTCGTCGGGGTCGATGTCGAAGATGACGCGCTCGGGCAGTTCGATCTTGTCGCGGCGCGAGCCCCAGAGGTGGAATTCGAGCGTGTTCATCTGCACGGCGGCGACGATGCCGGATAGATCGCTCACATAGAAATAGCTTTCCTTCGAGCCATCCTTCTCGGTGATCTCGACCGTCTTCATCGCCGGCGGAAATCCGCCCGTATCGTGCTTCTGGAAAAAGCAATATTTCGAGCGCCCCTGCGGGCAGCGCACGAGGCTGAGCGGGCGGTCCACGATATAGGGCAGCATGGCCTCGGACACCGCATCGTAATAGGCGACCAGTTCCCCCTTGGTGACGCCCTGCCCCGGATAGGCCACGCGCTCCGGGCTCGTCAGGCGCACGCCCAGCTTCTCGGCCACCGCCTCCCCTTTCGCTGGATCGAGATGCTGCACCGGCTTGTCCCCGCTCCCGGCGCTCCCCGTATCGGGCGGAGCGCTTGCGATCTCCATGGTAACAGAATGCGCCGGCTTGTCTTCCCGCAGGCCGATGAAGGAGGGATGGCGCAGGGCGCCGTCCGGCGTCACCTCGCTATAGGCAATCTCGGCCACCAGGTCCGGTTCCACCCAATTGGCGCGGCGCGCAATGTCGCGCGGCGCATTGACGAAGGGCGAGGTTTTTCGCGCGCGCTTGTCGAGGGCCGCCTGCAAGGCCGCCGCATCGCGCTCGGAAAAGCCGGTGCCGACCCGGCCGTGATAGACGAACTTGTCATTGTCCCACGCCCCCAGCAGCAGCGAGGCAAAGGTCTTTTTCTTCTCGGACGGCCGCCAGCCGCCGATGACGAATTCCTGGCGCTTGAGGCACTTGATCTTGAGCCAGGTCTTGCTGCGTTCGCCGCGATAGGGGGCATCGGCGCGCTTGGCGATCACCCCTTCATGGCCGGCGGCGCAGAGGGCATCGAGCACCTTCTGGCCATTGCCCTCCACATGCTGGGAGAACTGGATGGGCGAGGACGCCTCCACCTTGCCGATGAGTTTTTCGAGCCGCGCCTTGCGCTCGACCAATGGTTTGTCGCGCAGGTCCTCGCCGTCGATCTCGAGCAGGTCGAAGACGAAATAGACCAGCGCGCCGCCCGAGGAGAGCGCCGCCTTGAGCGTGGAAAAGTCCGTGCGCCCTTTGGCATCGAACGCGCAGATTTCCCCGTCGATGAGCGCGCTGCCACCGGTGAGGCGCGACAGCGGCTCGCGCAGCACCGAGAATTGCGTGGTCCAGTCGTTGCCGTTGCGCGTAAAGAGCCGCACGTCCTCCCCGGCAATGGCGGCAAGGCACCTGTAGCCGTCATATTTCATCTCGAACACCCAACCCGAGCCCTGCGGGATGGCGTCGACGAGCGTGGCCAGTTGCGGCGGCTCGAATTCGGGCAGCGCCACCGCCTTGCCATGCGTCCATACTTCGGATTTCGTCGAAGCCTTCCTGGATTTGAGTCCCCTGGCGATGCCCTCGAGATCACGTCCGGTCTCCACGCTGGTCGTGTTCTTTTCGACCAGCGCTTCCCCGTTCGCCTCGTGGGAATAGGCGTCGCGATGCTTGATGAGCAGCCAGTTCTCCTTGCCGCCCCCGTCGCGCCCCTTCATGTGCACCAGCACCCATTCGCCCTTCATGCGCTGGCCATGGAGCACGAATTTGAGGTCGCCCTTTTCGAGGCCCTCATGCGGGTCCCCGATCGGCTCCCAGGTGCCCTCGTCCCAGAGCATGACCGTGCCCCCGCCATATTGCCCCTGAGGGATCGTCCCCTCGAAATGCGCGTAGTCGAGCGGATGGTCCTCCACCCGCACCGCCAGGCGCTTGTCGGCCGGGTTGTCGCTCGGCCCGCGCGTCACCGCCCAGCTCTTGAGCACGCCGTCCAGCTCCAGCCGGAAATCCCAGTGCATGCGGGTAGCGTCGTGCTGCTGCACCACGAATATGCCCGCGCCCGCCGCCGTCTTGCCGTTCCCGCGCACCTTGCCCGCCGGCTCCAGCGTACTGGCGAAGTCGCGCTTGGCCCGATAATCCCTGAGCAATTGCCCGGCACGCACCGCAGCCATCTCAGCCCGCCTTCCGCCGCGCCGCCGCTGCCGGCCTTTCGGGCGCGAGGCTGGCCTTGAGCGCCGCCATCAGGTCCACGACATTGGAGCCCTCGGCCCGCTTTTCGGCCGGCTCCACACCGGTGGTGACCTTCCTGCCCTTGGATTTGAGCTTGCGCGCGATGAGCTCGCGCAGGGCCGCCTGGTAATGGTCCTTATAGGCATCGGCGTCGAAGGGCGCCGTCTTCTTGTCGATCAGCGCCTCTGCCACCTCGACCAGTTCCTTGTCGGCCTTGCCCTTGCCGATCTCGGCGAAGAAGGCATCCGATTTCCGGATTTCGTCCTCGTAGTGGAGCGTTTCGAGCAGCAGCCCCGTGCCCGAGGGCCGCAGGGCCACCAGATATTCCTTTCCCCGCAAGGCCAATTGCCCCACGCCCACCTTCTGGGTGTCCCGCAAGGCATCGCGCAGCACGCGAAAGGCGTCTTCGGCCAATTCGTCCGCCGGCACCACGTAATAGGGCTTGTCGTAATAGATCGGATCGATGTCGCAGGCGCCTACGAACTGGGTCAGTTCCAGCGTCTTCCTGGTCTCGAGCTTGACCGCGTCGATCTCCTTGTCGGTGAGCAGGACGTAATCGCCCTTTTCGTATTCGAACCCTTTCATGATCTCGTCGCGGTCCACCGGCCCCACCCCGGCCACCACTTTCTCGTAATGGACGGGCTTGCCGGTCGGCTCGTGGATCTGGCGGAAGGCCGGCTTGGCATTGGCCTTGGTCGCCGCATAGAGCTCGACCGCGATCGAAACCAGGGAAAGGCGCAACTGCCCCTTCCAGACGGGACGCGATTGAGGCATCGGCGGAACCCTTCGGGCATGGTGGATTACCGGGGGAGAACGGCAGCCCCGGCGCATTCGTTCCCGTCCGGCGATTGCGGGAGGGTCCTGAATTCCCTACATCTTCCCTTGGAAGCCGTTATTGGAGGAGAAGATGGACATGTTCGGCCTGGATGGATTGAGCATCACGCTTATCGCCATCGGTATTCTGGTCATCCTGGTGCTGTTTTCAGGCGTCAAGACCGTGCCGCAGGGCTTCAACTACACGGTCGAGCGCTTCGGGCGCTACACGCGCACGCTGCGGCCCGGCCTCAACCTCATCATCCCCTTCGTCGATTCCATCGGCAAGAAGATGAACGTGATGGAGCAGGTGCTCGACGTGCCCCATCAGGAAGTCATCACCAAGGACAATGCCTCGGTCACCGCCAACGGCATCACCTTCTACCAGGTGCTCGACGCCGCGGCCGCCGCCTATGAAGTGGCCAATCTCGAGCTCTCCATCCTCAATCTCACCATGACCAATATCCGCACCGTCATGGGCTCGATGGACCTGGACGAGTTGCTCTCCAACCGCGACGAGATCAACCACCGCCTGCTCAAGGTCGTGGATGCCGCCGTCTCGCCCTGGGGCATCAAGATCACCCGCATCGAGATCAAGGACATCGATCCGCCCAAGGACCTCGTCGATTCCATGGGCCGGCAGATGAAGGCCGAGCGCGAGAAGCGCGCCGCCATTCTCGAGGCCGAGGGCCGGCGGCAGGCCGCCATCCTCCAGGCCGAGGGCGCCAAGCAGGCTCAGGTGCTGGAAGCCGAAGGCCGGCGCGAAGCCGCCTTCCGCGACGCCGAGGCCCGCGAACGTTCGGCCGAGGCCGAAGCCAAGGCCACGCAGATGGTGTCCGAGGCCATCGCCGCCGGCAACGTGCAGGCCATCAACTATTTCGTGGCCAACAACTACATCAAGGCGCTCGAAGGCATTGCCCGCTCGCCCAACCAGAAGCTCCTGATGCTGCCGGTGGAAGCCTCCAGCGTCATCGGCGCCATCGGCGGTATTGCCGAGATCGCCAAGGAAACCTTTGGCACGGGCAGCGCGCCGCGCACCACGTCGAGCCGCCCGCCGTCCACCGGCAACCCGCAGGGCTAAGGAGACAAGGCCATGACCGTGCTCGAATGGGTTTCTGCCTATGGGGCTTGGGCTTGGATCGTGGCCGGCCTCGTGCTCCTGGGGCTTGAACTGGCCCTGCCCGGCGGCGTCTTCGTCTGGCTGGGCGGCGCCGCGGTGGTGACGGGCATCGTCTCGCTCATCCATCCGCTCGACTGGCCCATCGAATTCGCCATCTTCGCGGTTTTGGCGCTCCTTGCCATCTATCTCTGGCTGCGCGTCTTCCGCCCGCGCCAGCGCGCCTCGGACAATCCCTTCCTCAACCGCCGCGCCGAGCGCTTCGTCGGCCAGGAACTGGTGCTCTCCGAGCCCATCGTCGACGGCTTTGGCCGCGTCGCCCTGGGCGACAGCGTCTGGCGTATTTCCGGGCCCGACCTTCAGGCCGGCGCCCGTATCCGCATCGTCGGCGCCGATGGCGCCGTCCTCAAGGTAGAAGCGGCCTAGGGCTTCAGCCCCACCGGCACCGGCGGTTTCTCGCTCACCAGCAGGATTTCGATCCGTTCATTGGCGTCCACGAACGGATCGTTGGGGAAGAAGGGCTCGGAATCCCCCCGGCCCGTCACGCTCTGGATATGCGTATCGGCCAGCCCGCTTTCCTCGAGAATCTGCCGGGCGACATTGGCGCGGTCGAACGAGAGGTCCCACTTGCCGTAATTGGGGTTGGGAAAAGCCGTACCCGCCGCCGTATGCCCGGAAATGCGGATCTGGTTGGGCATGCGGTTGAGCAGCGGCCCCATGGCTGTGAGGGCGTTGCGCGTCAGCTCCAGCGGATATTTCGAGCCCGGTGGGAACATGGCCCGGCCATTGCGGTCCGAGATCACGATATTGAGCCCGTCGGCGGTTTCCTCGACCAGGATATTGTCGGCGATGGCGGTGATGTCGGGCTGGTCGGCCCAGGCCTGCCTGAGGCTGGCCGCCGCCAGCGAGAACATTTCCTCGTGCTCGCTCTCGGTGCGCTGGTCGCTGAACGTATTGGCTTCCTGGCCCTGCGCCTGGTTCTCGTCGTGGTCGATATCGGCGAATTCGGACTGCGCCTCGGTCGGGTCCTTGCTCACATGCTTGAGGAAGGGCCGCTCGGGATTGCCCTGCCGCTCGATCATGCCGGCCTTGTCCTGCACGATGGTGATGCCGAAGGCGTCCTTGACCGAGCCGGCGGCGATCTGCAGCCGCTCCTGGTCCTGCACCGAGAACGAGAGCAGCATGACGAAGAACGCCATGAGCAGGCTCATCAGGTCGGCGAACGAGATGAACCACGAGCCGCCGCCATGGCCGCCGCCGCTCCCGGCGGCGCGTTTCTTGAAGGCCAGGGCCCGGGACCGGTTCATGCGGCGGCCAGGAACTGGCCGCGATCGTCATGGGCGAGGAAGCTCGCCATTTCATCGCGGATTGTCGACGGATTGCGCCCTTCGCGGATCATCACCAGGGCTTCGATGATCATGGTGCGATTGGTGCCCTCTTCCTGCGCCCGGTTGGCGAGCTTGTCGGAAATGGGCAGCGCGAAGACGTTGGAAATGGCCGCGCCATAGAAGGTGGCGAGCAGCGCCACGGCCATGCCCGGCCCGATCTTCTTGGGGTCGTCCATATGGCCGAACATGGAGACGAGGCCGATCAGCGTGCCCACCATGCCCATGCCCGGCGCGGTGTCGCCGAGCGCCTTGAAGATCTTGTGGCTTTCCTCGGTGCGTTCGTAATCGAGGTCGCGCTCGCGTTCGAGCGAGGTGCGGATCGCCTCGGCGGTATAGCCGTCCGCGATCATGCGCACGCCGCGCTGGAAGAAGGGATCGGTCAGCCGCACTTCTTCGAGCGCGATCGGCCCCTGCTTGCGCATGCGCTCGGCAACCTCGGTGATCTGGTCGATGACGATGGTAGGCGAAACGGGTTTGTAGAAGATCGCGCTCCTGAGCCCCATGACCAGGGCCGTGCGGCAGCTTTCGAGCGTATAGCGCACCAGGATCGCCATGGCCGCGCCGCCGACCACCACCAGCGCCGGCAGGATGTTGAGGAAGGAAAGCGGGCTAGAGCCCTCGAGCAGAATGGCCAGCAGCAGCACCATGAGGCCGCCGACGAGTCCGATAAGCGTTGCAATATCCATTTCGCGCCAAATCCCTTGCGCCGTAACACCGGTCTTCTGACCGTGGCCGGATCATGGGAGGCAGGGCATAATTTGCCTTTAAGCCGGGCAGTAAACACCCGGTAAAGCCGCACGCGACAATTCGAAAGGCTTCGTTAACCAAGTCTGGCAATGATCGGTTAACGTCTTCGCCTCGGAGCCGCTGATTTGGGCTGGCCGAAATTCCCCGTCACCGTCTGTTGCGCCGCCGGCCTCTTCGCCTGCGGCGGGTCCGGGCTCGCCCTGGCGCAGGACGGTTCGGCCTTCGACAATCCCGATATCCTGCGCGACGGCTACAAGGTCGACTGGGTCCCCGCCAACGCCGTGATAATGGGCGAAGAGCCAGGCTCGCAGGCCGGCCTGCCCGGCAAGCTCGACTGGCAGCTTTCCCTGCGTGGCGCCTATCAATATGACGATACCGGCAGCCATTACCAAGCCTTGGCCGTCCCCAGCGCCAGCCTCACCCGCACCTATGCGCGCGGCAGCCTGTCTGCCGCCGCCGAGGCCGAATTGTCCCGGCTCGACAGCGAAAGCCTGCGCCTCTCGGCGCTGCGCGCTTCTCTAGCCGGCGACTACCGCCTCGATAGCCTGACCAGCGCCACAGCCTCGCTCTCGCTGTCGCGCGCCCAGGACAGCATTTTGAACGCTGCCGCCGACGTGGCCGATACCCCGATCGTCACCTCCGGCGCCGCTGAGGGCAGTCTCGCCCGCCAATTCGGCAAGCTTTCGCTAACCCTGCGCGGAAGTCTCGGCCGTTCGGTCTATGGCCCGACCACGCTTGTCGACGGCAGCGAGCGCGACAATGCCTATCGCAGTTCCACCTGGTTCGGCGCCGGACTGCGCGCGGGCTGGCAGGCCACGCTCATCGTCACCGTCTTCGCCGATGCCGACCTGCAGCGCTCGCTCTATGACGGTGCCTCCTCCTCGGTCGGCGTCAGGACGGACGGCTACGATACGGCGCTGCGCCTGGGTGTTTCGGGCAAATGGCAGGACCGGCTGGAAGCCGAGGTTTCCGGGGGCCTGGGCTTCGTGCGCTATGACGAAGCCTCGCTCGGCTCTGCCCGGACCGTGCTCTACGACGCCGCCCTCACCTGGCGCCCCGACGAGACCGTGGCCATTCGCGGCGGCTTTGCCACCACCTTCGTGCCGCCCGGCGACAGCATAGCCGAAACGCGCGTCGAATATGCCGCCACGCTCGACGGCAGCTATGAGGTCAATTCCTGGCTGGCTTTGCGCGCCAGCGCCGCCTGGTCGCAGGTGCGCGACGACGCCGGCGGCACCGATACCAGCTATGGCTTCGGGGCCGGTGCCGATTACACGCTCAACCGGCACACCACGCTCAATGCCGATTATGCCTTCGCCCATACCGAGGAAGCCCCCGACCCGGCGCGCGACGCGCACCGGATCACCCTGGGCGTGACCTTCAAGCGCTGATCAGATCCAGCCGGCCAGTTCGCGCCGCACCACGTGCTCGATCATGTCCATGCCCGAGGGCGTGGCATTGAGGCACGGAATATAGGCATAGCGCTCGCCGCCCGCCGCCTCGAAGATTTCGTGGTTGGTGATGGCGATTTCCTCGAGCGTCTCGATGCAGTCGGCGGCGAAGGCCGGCGCCAGGATCGCCACTTTCCTGATGCCCTTGCCCGGCAGCGCCATCAGCGTCTTGTCGGTATAGGGCTGGAGCCATTCGGCGCGGCCGAACCGGCTCTGGAAGGTGACCATGAGCTTGTCTTCCGCCCAGCCCAGCTTTTCGCGCACCAGCCGGGTGGTTTCCAGGCATTGGTAATAATAGGGGTCGCCCTTGTCGCGGTATTCGATCGGCATGCCGTGATAGGAGGTGATGACCACGTCCGGTTCGAAATCGAGCTTTTCCACGCCCTCGCGGATCGAATTGGCCAGCGTCTCGATATAGACCGGATCGTCGAAATAGGCCGGGAGCGTGCGCACCGCCGGCTGCCAGCGCATCGTTTCGAGCGCGTCGAACGCCTTGTCGTTGGCCGTGGCCGTCGTCGTCGCCGAATATTGCGGATAGAGCGGCACCAGCAGGATTTTCTGGCAGCCCGCCGCCTGCAGCGCCGCGATGCGCGAGGCGGTCGAGGGATTGCCGTAGCGCATGGCGTAATCGACCACGACATCGTCGGCGGCGAGGCGCTCGGCCAGGGCCTTGGACTGGTCGCGCGTAATCACCAGCAGCGGGCTCTCATTGGTGCGCTTGTCCCAGATGCGGGCGTAGTTGGCGCCGCTCTTTTGCGGGCGGACCGAGAGGATGATGAGGTTGAGGATCGGCCACCACAGCCAGCGCGGCGTCTCGATCACCCGCTGGTCGCTCAGGAACTCCTTCAGGTAGCGCCGCACCGACCAGTAATCGGTGGCATCGGGCGTTCCGAGGTTGAGCAGCAGCACCCCGACTTTCGGGGTTGCAACGGGGTTTTGCCCCGCCGGCAGGTGATCGGGCATGTCATCGCTTTAAGGTTATTACTCGCGGCGGCAACATAGCCGCCACCGCCGCGAGCGCAAGGTGCGTTCTGTCGCGTCAGATGCCGGCGCCGCTCACAAAGTCGAATATCAACTTGAGGTTGAGGGCGATGATGAAGGCGGCGACGACCACCGCCGACCACATCACCCAGCCCGGCGCCACCAGCGCGCCCATCTTGGACTTGCTGGCCGTGAACATCACCAGCGGCACCACCGCGAAAGGGAGCTGGAGGCTGAGCACCACCTGGGAGAGAATGAGCAGCTGCCCCAGTTGCGCCTCCCCGGCCCAGAGGATCACCGCGATGGCGGGCACGATGGCCACCAGCCGCGTCACCAGCCGCCGTGCCCAGGCCGCCATCTTGATGTCGATGAAGCCCTCCATGACGATCTGCCCGGCCATGGTCGCGGTCACCGTGGAGTTGAGCCCGCAGCAGAGCAGCGCCACCCCGAACAGCACCGGCGCCACGGCATGGCCGAGGAGCGGCATCAGCAGCTCATGGGCGATGCCCAGGTCTTCCACATATTGCCCATGGGCATGGAAGGTCGCCGCCGCCAGGATCAGGATCGCCGCATTGATGCAGAGCGCCAGCATCAGCGCGATCGAGGAATCCCAGGTCGCGAAACGCAGCGCGCTGCGCTTGTCCTCGACGCTCTCGCCATAGGCGCGCGTCTGCACGATGCCCGAATGCAGGTAGAGGTTATGCGGCATCACCGTGGCGCCGATAATGCCCAAAGCCAGGTAGAGCATTTCGGGATTGGTGACGATCTCGGTGGTCGGCGCGAAGCCCCGGATCACCTGCGCCCAATCGGGATCGGCCATGGCGATCTGCACGCCGAAACACACGGCGATCACGCCCAGCAGCGTGATGATGAAGGCCTCGATCCAGCGGAACCCCTTGGTCTGGAGCCAGAGGATCAGGAACACGTCCAGCATCGTGACCAGGATGCCGATTTCGAGCGGCAGGCCGAAGATGAGATTGAGGCCGATGGCCGTGCCGATGACTTCGGCCAGGTCCGTGGCACAGATCGCCAGCTCCGCCAGCGCCCAGAGCGGCCAGCTTGCCCAGCGCGGAAAGGCGTCGCGGCAGGCCTGCGCCAGATCCTTTCCGGTGGCGATGGCGAGCCGGGCGCACAGTGATTGCAGCAGGATCGCCATGATGTTGGAGAGCAGCGCCACCGAGAGCAGCGTATAGCCGAACTGCGAGCCGCCGGCGAGCGAGGTCGCCCAATTGCCCGGGTCCATATAGCCCACCGCCACCAGATAGCCGGGGCCGACAAAGGCCATGAACCGCCGCCACCACGAGCCGCTGGTGCGCACCGGGATGGTGCGGAACGTATCGGCCAGCGGCGGCTGGCTGCTGTTGCGGAGCCAGGCCGGGGTGCGGGCCGGTGGCGCAGCCTGGGCGGTCTGCGAAGCTTCACTGCTCATGAAAAATCGTTTCCTACGATGCGGCGCAGAGGTTAGCCGCAATTGACAATCATTTGCAACATACGCAGATGCGAACGATTTGCAAGTAGCGCGTGAAAAATCCACCCCGTTGCGAACAAAACGGGAAACATGATTCAATCCGCCATGCTCGCCGTCTCCGATTCGCCCGCCCGCCCCGCCGCCTATCTCGAAAAGCTCAATCCCGAGCAGCGCCTGGCCGTCGAGCACGGCGTGGGCAGCGCCAACGGCCCGCTGCTGGTCATTGCCGGCGCCGGCTCGGGCAAGACCAATACGCTTGCCCACCGCGTCGCCCATCTCATCGCCCATGGCGCCGATCCGCGCCGCATCCTGCTGATGACCTTTTCGCGCCGCGCCGCCGCCGAGATGACGCGGCGCGTCGAGCGCATCTGCCGCCAGGTCATGGGCGAGGGCGCCGCCGCGCTGGCCGAGGGCCTCGATTGGGCCGGCACCTTCCACGGCATCGGCGCGCGCCTCATCCGCGACTATGCCGATGCCATCGGCCTCGATCCCGCCTTCACCATCCATGATCGCGAGGATTCGGCGGACCTGATGAACCTCGTCCGCCACGAACTCGGCCTTTCCAAGACCGAGACGCGCTTTCCCACCAAGGGCACCTGCCTGGCCATCTATTCGCGCTGCGTCAACGCCCAGGCCCCGATCGAGGAGGTTCTGGCCAAGGTCTTTCCCTGGTGCGCCAGCTGGGCACGGGAATTGAAGCAGCTCTTCGGCCTTTACGTCACGGCCAAGCAGCGCCAGAACGTCCTCGATTACGACGACCTGCTGCTCTACTGGTCGCAGATGGCTGCCGATCCGGCCATCGCCGCCGATATCGGCGCCCGCTTCGAGCATGTGCTTGTCGATGAATACCAGGACACCAACCGCCTCCAGGCCTCGATCCTGCTGGCCTTGAAGCCCGACGGCGCGGGCCTCACCGTCGTGGGCGACGATGCCCAGTCCATCTATTCCTTCCGCGCCGCCACCATCCGCAACATCCTCGACTTTCCCGACCATTTCGCCCCGGCCGCGCGCATCGTCACGCTCGACCGCAATTACCGCTCGACCCTGCCCATCCTAGCCGCCGCCAATGCCGTCATCGAGAAAGCGGCCGAGCGCTTCACCAAGAACCTCTGGACCGACCGCGATTCCGGCGGCAAGCCCGCGCTGGTCAGCGTCCGCGACGAGGCCGACCAGGCCCGCTACGTCGTCGACCGCATCCTCGAAAACCGCGAGACCGGAGCGCTGCTCAAGCAGCAGGCCGTGCTCTTCCGCGCCTCCCACCACTCCGGCCCGCTCGAAGTCGAGCTCACCCGCCGCAACATTCCCTTCGTCAAGTTCGGCGGCCTCAAATTCCTCGATGCCGCCCACGTCAAGGATCTGCTGGCCGTGCTGCGCTTCTGCGAAAATCCGCGCGATCGCGTCGCCGGCTTCCGCATCCTGCAATTGCTGCCCGGCATCGGCCCCGCTTCCGCCCAGCGCATTCTCGATGCCATGGCCGCCGTGCCCGACCCCATCACCGCGCTCGCCGACCTGCCGGCGCCACCGCGCTGCGGCGAGGACTGGCCGGCTTTCGTTTCTCTCATGGCCGATCTCAAGCGCCACCGCGCCGACTGGCCCGCCGCCCTCGGCCGCGCCCGCCTCTGGTACGAGCCCCATCTCGACCGCATCCATGAGGATGCCCTGACGCGCACCGCCGACCTCCTCCAGCTCGAGCAGATCGCCTCGGGCTATCCCTCGCGCGAGCGTTTCCTCACCGAGCTGACCCTTGATCCCCCTGACGCCACCAGCGACCAGTCCGGCGTGCCGTCACTGGACGAAGACTATCTCGTCCTCTCCACCATCCATTCGGCCAAGGGCCAGGAATGGAAATCGGTCTATGTCCTCAACGTCGTCGACGGCTGCATTCCCTCCGACCTCGGCACCGGCTCGCCCGACGAGATCGAGGAGGAGCGGCGCCTGCTCTATGTCGCCATGACCCGCGCCCGGGACGATCTCCACCTTGTCGTCCCCCAGCGTTTCTTCGTCTCCGGCCAGCACGCACGCGGCGACCGGCACGTCTATGCCAACCGCACCCGCTTCATCCCGCGCGAACTGGGCGACCATTTCGAATGGACCTCCTGGCCCCCACCCCAGCGCCAACCGGAATCCACCGCCGCGCCCCAGCCCCTACGCCTCGACATCGCCGCCCGCATGCGCGACATGTGGACCTGATTCTTTTGAAACTCTTTTGGATCGTTGGCAGGCAACGGCCGCCCAATAGCCTCGCCCTGGACACGGCCCCTTGGGGACAGGCTTGACAAGGGAGGTGAGCCCGAACCTCCGCGCCCCGCGCTCCCCCCACCCTGTCCCTCCCCCGCAAGGGGGAGGTGATCTGCTGGCACGTCAGCGCGGCACGTAAACCTAAATCCTTTTGGGACTGTATCGGCTGGTTAGCAGGCACGGGCCGCCCAACAACCTCGCTCGAAGCACCTCCCCCCTTGCGGGGGAGGCTGGGAGGGGGGTGGCCTCAACCACCTCACCTCCCTCAATCATCCCCGGGCGTTACCGCCCGGCCATAACCCCGGCAATCAGCCCCGAGCCCACGCTGATCAGCAGGAAGTCCTTGCCGACGCTGATCCATTGATGCCCCTTGCGCGGGCGCTCCAGGCCGTACTTGCGGTAATCCTTGACCGATTTGTACTGGCGCCACCTGTCGAACTTCTGGCCGACGCGCCACTTCGCCGGCGCCTGCTTGGGCGGCGCCATGTGGTGCTGCTGCGAGACGGGCGGCTGCGGCTGGTGCACGGGCGCGGCCTCGGCCTGCGCCGACAGCAGGATCATAGGGGCAAGGGCCGCAAACAAGACGATACGCTTCACTTCTCAAAACTCCGGATTGGCGATGCACGAGAGCTATCGCCGGTCCGATGAACCGGAAATGAATTACAGCATTAACCTTTGGTAAGGCCTGTAAGGTTCGGCCGCTAAAGCCGCAGCAGGTCGACGAACCGCTTGAGCACGCGCTCGAGCCCCTTGCGCTCTTTCTTGCCCAGTTCCCCGAGCAGCGCGTTTTCGAGCTCTTCCCAATTGCCCGCCAGCACCACCCGGATGCGCTCGCCGCGCTCGGTCAGCGCCAGCCCCTGTTCGAGTTCGGGGCCGACAGCCTGCCGGGTCACGAGTTCGCGCTCGCTCAGCCGCGCCAGCCGCTTGTCCAGCGCCTCGCCCGCAAAACCCAGCCGGGTTTCGAGTTCGGCTTCCGTCACCCCGCCGCGCCCCAGCTCGAACAGCACCGCATCGTCGCCGGGCTCCAGCCCGCGCTCGAGCAATGGCACCAGCAGCGCCTTGTGCGCGAGCTGGCCGGCCTGGATCAGCCGGTAAAGACTTGAACGGGCGTTAGGTTTGGACATAGGCGGGAAAATAGTCCGAACTCCGGTCTGCTGTCGAACGATAGCCAATCCTAATGTTAATCGCTCAACCACCCCGCCCGCGTCCAGAGCCTGCGCGTGTTGTTCACCTGCAGCGAATAAGCTATGCCTTTTTGTAAGCCATCGGCATAACGGAGCGGCGTCGTGACCCAGGATCTTGCGCGGATACGCGCCTTCGTTCAGGTCTTCGATGCTGGCGGCTTTTCGGCCGCGGCGCGCCAGCACGGGCGCTCGAAAGCCCTGCTTTCCAAATACGTTACCGATCTCGAAGACTATCTGGGCGTGCGCCTGATGAACCGCACCACCCGCAAGCTGTCGCTGACCGAGGCGGGCGAGGCCTATTATCGCGAGGCCAGCCAGCTTCTCCAGCAACTCGATGACCTGGACGCCTCCATTTCCGAGCAGACCACCGAGCCGCGCGGCCTGCTGCGCGTGTCGGCGCCACGCAATTTCGGGGAATCGACGCTGGCGCCGGCCATCTTCGCCTTCCTCGCCGACCACCCGTCCGTCTCGCTCGATCTGCGCCTCGAAGACCGCTATGTCGATCTCGTCGACGAAGGCATCGATGTCGCCCTGCGCATCTCGACCATGACCGACTCCTCGCTCATCGCCCGCAAGATCGCCGACATGCATGTGATGGTGGTGGCCGCGCCCGCGCTCATCAAGCGCCTCGGCGTGCCGAAAAGCCCGGACGACCTGCGCTCCATGCCCTGCATCGTGGACATCAACCTGCAGGGTCAGGCCAATTGGCGCTTTGTCGAGGACGGTCGCACCGTCTCGGTGCATGTCAACGGGCCGGTGCGCTGCAATTCCCCGCTCGTGGCGCGCGAAGCGGCGGTCGCCGGCCTTGGCTTTGCCATGTTGCCGTCGTACCTCGCCGAGCCGGTGATCGAAGCGGGAAAGGTCGTGGCGGTTCTGGCCGACCGCCTTCCCACGGGGCAGACCTTGCAGGCCGTCTATCCGCATCGGCGGCATCTGGCCGGCAAGGTGCGGGCACTCATCGACCACCTGGTCAAGTGGTTCGAAATCCACCCCGTCCATTGACGGTCCGGTGGCCGCTGGAGGTTATTCTGTTTCTGCGCCCGCTCCTTCTGGCCGCGCTGGCCCTTGTCGCGACCGCCCTGCCCGCCTTCGCCCATCCGCACATCTTCATCGACGCCCGCGCCAGCATCGTCTTCGACGATAGCGGCGCCGTCTCCGAAGTCCGCAATAGCTGGACGTTCGACGAGGCCTTCTCGGCCTGGTCGGTGCAGGGGCTCGATACCGATGGCGACGGGCAGTTGAGCGCGGACGAGCTGACCGACCTCACGCGCGAAAACATGAAGGGTCTGGCCGAATACGAATTCTACACCTTTGCCGGCGAAGGCGATGTCAACCTCAGGTTCTCCGAGCTGCCCGGCGCCCGCATCACCTATGACGGCAAGCAGACGACGCTCGATTTCGCCATCCGGCCCGACGAGCCCTACCGCATCGGCAAGACTCTCGACATCGCCATTGCCGACCCTGAATATTATGTCGCCATAACCTTCGCGGACCCGAGCAAGGTCACCCTCGTCAACGCCCCCGCCGGATGCGGGGTGCGCATGGACCCGCCCAAGGAGATGGACCCGGCCCTCGCCGACGAGCTCTATGCCCTGCCGGCCGACGTCACCGAATTGCCGCCCGATCTCGCCAAGGCCGTACGCGGCGTGCAGGGCGCCATCCTCGTCAGTTGCGATGGTACCGGGGCCGGCTCCGCCACCGGCGCCCAGGCCGACGCCCCGCAGACCGCGCTCGAAGCCGTCACCCAGGTAGCCCAGGTCAAGCCGGCGCCCTTCGGCGGCCCGCCCTCCGAAAGCAATTACCTGCCCCAGGTCGGCGTCTTCAAATGGATCGCCGACGCCCAGCGCGCCTTCTACGCCATGATGACGAGCGCGCTGTCGCGCCTCAAGACCGACAACACCGCCTTCTTCGTCCTGGGCGGCCTCAGCTTCCTTTACGGCATCGTCCATGCCGCCGGTCCCGGCCACGGCAAGGTGGTCATCGGCTCCTATATGCTCGCCAGCGAATCCCAGGTGCGGCGCGGCATCTGGCTCAGCTTCGCCTCCGCCATGGTGCAGTCGATCGTCGCCGTCGCCTTCATCCTCGTCGCCGCGCTCGGCCTCAGAATGACCTCGCTCGCCATGAGCGACGCCGCCAACTGGATCGTCATCGCCTCCTATGGCCTGGTCATGCTGCTCGGGCTCTGGCTCATCGCCCGCAAGCTCTTCGGCTGGGGCGGCCACCATCACCATGGCCATGGCCATGCCCATGACCACCATCACGATCATGCCCCCCGCAACGACATGGCCGCCAAGGCCCATGCCCACCTGCATGAGGACGACCACGACCACGCTCATCACGCGCCCGCCGCCGTTCATCTTCATTCAGAATCCGTTCATGATCACGACGATCACGAGCATGGGCACGACCATGCCCACGAGCATTTCGTGACGCCCGACCAGTTGCATGGCGGCTGGCGCGAGCAGCTCGGCGTCGTCCTCGCCGTCGGCATCCGCCCGTGCTCGGGCGCCCTGGTCGTGCTGGTCTTCGCCCTGAGCCAGGGCCTCTTGCCAGCCGGCATCCTCGCCGTCTTCCTCATGGGCCTGGGCACCGCGATCACGGTGGCGATCCTCGCGACCATCGCCATCACCGCCAAGGACATGGCCCGGCGCCTGCTTGGGCGGCGTCAGGGCACGCTGTCCGGCGTCTTCTGGTGGCTCGAACTCCTTGGCGCCATTGCTGTTTTCGCCTTCGGCGCCATCCTGCTCGTCGCCAGTTTCTACTGAGAAAGCCGCTCGATCAGCGCCATGGCCGCCGCCGGATTGCGCTCTTTGAAGCCCGAGATGACGTAGAGATAGACATCGCGCCCGGTCTTGTCGGCCTTCTCGTCCGAGCCGTATTCGAGCCCATCCGGGCTCTCGCCCTTGGCCCAGGCCTTGGCCAGCTTCGCCCATTTGTCGAGATCGGCGGCCGAATAGCCCAGCTCCTCGCTCTCGCTCGTCCCCATGATCCGCGCATAGACGAAGGGCGCCGTCACATCCGCGATCTGCGGATAATCGCTGTCGGCATCCAGAATCACCGCTACCCCGTAATCCCTTGCCAGCGCGATGAAATCCGGCACGCGGAAACTCGGATGCCGCACTTCCACCGCATGCTGGAGCGCCTTGCCCTCGTGGCTCTTGGGCAGCAGCTTCAAAAATCCCTCGAAATCCTCGGGATCGAATTTCTTGGTCCCGGCCATCTGCCAGTTGATCGGCCCGAGCTTATCCTTGAGTTCAAGGATGCCGCTCGAAATGAACCGCTCGACCGATTCCCCGGCCTCGGCCAGCACCCGGCGATTGGTGGAATAGCGCGTACCCTTGAGCGCGAAGACGAAATCATCCGGCGTTTCGTCATGCCATTTGGCAAAGCTCTCCGGCTTCTGCGAGCCGTAGAACGTGCCGTTGATCTCGATGGAGCTGAGCTTGGAGGCCGCGTATTCGAGCTCCCGCTTCTGCGCCAGCTTTTCCGGGTAGAAAGTGCCGCGCCAGGGTTCATAGGTCCAGCCGCCGATCCCGATCCGAATCCTGCCCGCCATCTCGCTCTCCTCAATTGCGCCCATGAGGTTAGCCCAGTTCGGCTCTCCCCGCAGCCCGCTTTTGGCCCCGATTGCGCAACGCGCCCGCCAATGCTTAGCTCCCTGCCATGGCCCACCTCTCGACCTATCGCGGCAAGCGGAACTTTGCGACGACGCCCGAGCCCGAGGGCCTGCCCCCCGCTTCGGGCGGCAACCGCTTCGTCGTCCACAAGCACGGCGCCACCGCCCTCCATTACGATTTGCGCCTCGAGATCGACGGCGTCCTTAAGAGCTGGGCCGTGCCCAAGGGCCCCTCGCTCAATCCCGACGACAAGCGCCTCGCCGTCCAGACCGAGGACCACCCGATCGAATATCTCGATTTCGAGGGCGTGATTCCGGAAGGCGAATATGGCGGCGGCCCCATGATCGTCTGGGACGCGGGCGAGTGGGCCCCCATGGGCGATATCGGGGAGGCCTTCCGCACCGGCGACTTCAAGTTCCGCCTCGCCGGGGAAAAGCTCAAGGGCGGCTGGATGCTCAAGCGCCTCAAGCCCAAGCCCGGCGAAGACCCCGACAAGGTCAACTGGCTCTTCTTCAAGGAGCATGACGGCGCCGCCTCGAGCACCGAGAACATCCTCGCAACCCGTCCCGAAAGCGTCAAATCCGGCCGCACCATCGAGCAGCTCGCTCCGCCCGAAAAGGCCCGCCGCAAGGCGCGCAAGCCGCTGGACCCCGGCAAGCTCCCCGGCGCCGTCGCCGCGCCGATGCCGCAGAAAATCCAGCCGCAACTGGCCACGGCGACCGGCGAACCCCCGGACGACAGCCGCCAGTCCTGGCTGCATGAGATCAAGTTCGACGGCTACCGCACCATCGCCTTCCTCGAAAACCGGGTCGCCCGCCTCATCACCCGCTCCGGCCTCGACTGGACCGGGCGCTACCAGCGCCTCGCCAATACCTTTGCGCAGATCCCCTGCCGCGAGGCCGTCATCGACGGCGAAGTGGTCGTCGTCGACGCCAGCGGCGTCACCACCTTCGCCGCCCTTCAGGATGCCCTGGCCGAAAGCCGCAGCCACGACCTCACCTTCTTCGCTTTCGACCTGCTCTATCTCGATGGCTATGACCTCCGCGCCGTGGCGCTCGCCGATCGCAAGGCCCTGCTCGCCGATCTCCTCGTCCCCGTCATCACCGCGAAATCGGCCATCCAGTACAGCGACCATTTCGCCGGCAACGGCCATGACCTGCTCGATCTCGTCACCGAAAAGGGCCTCGAAGGCATCGTCTCCAAGCGCGCCGATTCCCGTTACGAGGAGGCACGCACCGCCACCTGGCTCAAGACCAAGGCCCGCAAGAAGGGCGATTTCCTCATCGTGGGCTTCACCCGCTCCCCCGCTGCCGGCGGCCTGGGCGCATTGGGCCTGGGCGAAATCGTCGATGGCGAGTTGCACTATCGCGGCAAGGTCGGCACGGGCTTCGATGCCGAAACCCTGCCCGATCTCCTCGCCCGCCTCGAGCCGCTCGCCGACGGGCGCCCCCCACTGCCGCGCGCCCCAAAAGAGCTGGTGCCGGTTGAGCCGGTCTATGCCGCGCATATCCACTACGCCAACCGCACCAATGACGGCAGCCTGCGCCACGCCGTCTTCAAGGGCCTCATCGAGCCCGAACGCCCGACCAACCGCCCGCAGCGCCGCCGCCTCATCTCGGACGCCGATCTCGCCTCGGTCTCGATCACCAATCCGACGCGGCGCCTCTTCGGCGACAGCGGCCCGACCAAGCTCGACCTCGCCGTCTATTACGGCCTCGTGGGCGATTTCATGCTGCCCCACATTCTCGCGCGCCCGGTAACGCTCGTACGCAGCCCCTCGGGCAAGGCCAACGACATCTTCTACCAGCGCCACCCCTTTACCGGCATGCCCAAATCCGTGGGCACGTTCGATGCCGTCAATTCGGAGGGCGAGGCCCGCAAATATCTCTCGGTCGAGGATGCCAGGGGCTATCTCGCCCTCGCCCAGTTCGGCGTCGTCGAATTCCACACCTGGGGCTGCCACCGCACCGATATCGACCGGCCCGACCGCATCACCCTCGATCTCGATCCGGGCGAAGGCATTGCGTGGCGCGACAGCATCGCCGCCGCCAGGCGCGTGCGCGACGCCCTGCAAAGCGCCCGCCTCAACGCCTTCGTCAAGACTTCGGGCGGTAAGGGCCTCCATGTCGTGGTGCCCATCCATCCGCGCCACGACTGGAAGACCATCCATCGCGTCACCGGCGCCCTGGCCCAGGCCATCGCCAATTCGGACCGCGACACCTTCGTGGCCAACATGGCCAAAGAAAAGCGCAAGAACCGCATCTTCATCGATTTTCATCGCAATGCCCGCGGCGCCACCTCCGCCGCGCCCTATAGCCTGCGCGCCCGCCCCGGCCTGCCCGCTTCAGCCCCTCTTAACTGGTCGGATCTGGATTCCATCGACGGCCCGGAGGATTTGAACTATTCTTCTTTGCCTCAAATTCTCAACGTTACCGGGGATCCTTGGGCGGATATGGACGATTACGCCTCCGATCTTCAAGCCTAGCCTGTTCCGTTCTGTTGCCGCGTAGGAGACAAACATGGCGCCGCGTTCTTCCTGGAAGGGATACCTCAAGCTCTCCCTCGTCACCTGCCCGGTGCGCCTCTATCCGGCTACCAGCACGAGCGAGCGCATCACCTTCAACCAGCTCCACAAGGACACTCATAACCGGATCAACATGAAGCCGGTCGATCCCGAACTGGGCATGGTCGAGCGCTCGGACCTGGTCAAAGGCTACCAATACGAGGAAAACCAGTACGTCATCATCGACGACAAGGATCTCGAAGCGGTCAAGATCGAGTCCAGCCACACCATGAATATCGAAGCCTTCGTGGATGAGGAGAGCGTGGACGTCGTCTATCTGGACGCCCCCTATTATCTCGCACCCGACGGCGCCATGGCCGAGGAAACCTTCATCGTGCTGCGCGAGGCGCTGCGCCAGTCCGGCAAGCTCGCCATCGCCCGGCTGGTGCTCTCCAGCCGCGAGCGCGTCATCACCATTTCGGCCCGCGACAAGGGCATGTTCGTTTCGGTGCTGCGCAACCCCAGCGAGGTGCGCGCCACCACCGAATATTTCAAGGACATCCCCGACACCGCCGCCGATCCCGAAATGCTGGCCCTGGCCCTGCAACTGGTCAAGCAGAAGGAAACCACCTTCAACGCCGCCGACTACGAGGATCGCTACGAGACCGCGCTCATGGCCATGATCCGCGAGAAGCTCAAGGGTCACAAGCCCATCGTCGCCGAAGCGCCCGAGCGCGGCAATGTCATCAACCTCATGGATGCCCTCAAGGCCTCGCTGTCGCAGGCCAAGCCGCCGGCCGAGAGCAAGCCCAAGGAAACCGCCACCAGAAGCCGCGCCAAAGCCGCCCCTAAAGACGGTGCCGAGGCCAAGCCGGCGCCCCGCAAGAAAGCCTGACGCCGCATGATCTTTGCCGGCGCCACCTTCGGCATCCTCGGGGCCCCGCAGGCCTTTCCGAGGCGGCTTGCGGTGCGCGAGGTCGAGCGGCGCGGCGGCATCGTCCGGCGTGGCCTTACGCGCCAGACCAGCCATGTGCTTTTCGGCCGCAAGCTGCTCGACCGCCCGGACGCCGCGATCGAGGCTCTTTACGACGAGGCCCGGGCCTCGGGCGCCGAGCTGATGAGCGAGGCCGGTTTCCGGCGGCGCCTCGGCGCGCTGCGCCAGGGCGATGACGCCCAGCTCTCGCGCCAGTCCCTGCTCGATCAATCCCGGCTGCTGCCGCGAGCCTTCGACCTCCTCGTCCTCTTCGACGCCTTCGAGCACGACACCGAGCCCTTTTCCTTCCGCGATCTCATCCTCGCGCGCAAATATGCCGGCCTTCTGCAATCGGGGGCAGCCTGGGGCGCCATCGCCCGCTCTGTGCATCTTGTCGGAAAAGTCTCTTCGCTCACGGCGCTTTCGCTCCACGCCGAGGATGAGGACCGCATCTATCGCCGCGAGGGTGAGCACCTGGCCAAACTCGACGGCCAGCATTTCTTCGCCCTCGAAGAAACCGAAGACGATGCCGACGAACTGTTCGAGCGCGCCGAAGCCGCCGAGGCCGAGGGGGCCTTCACCCATGCGGCGAGCCTCTATTCGCAATATCTCTCGCTGGAGCCCGCCGATTCCGTCGCCGCCTTCAACCGCGCCAATGTCCTGCGCAAGGCCGGTGATGCCGAGGAAGCCACCCATGCCTATGCGCAGGCCATCAAGCGCGATCCCAAGTTCGTCGAGGCCTGGTTCAATCTCGGCTCGCTCTGGAAGGAGCGCGGCCAGCCCGCTTTGGCACGTCAGCATCTCGAACGCGCCATCGAGATCGATCCCGATTACGCCGACCCCATTTACAATCTCGCTGCGCTCGCCTTCGAAGCCGAGGATTTTTCCGCCGCCCGCGCGCTCTGGGTCCGCTATGTCGCCATAGATCCGGCCTCCGCCTGGGGCCGGCGCGCCGCGCGCGGCATCGACCTCATCGATACCATGCTCGCGGCCAAAGGCAGGATTGCATGACCGAATTTCTATTCGACGGCCCCCAAGACGCCCCTATCACCATTCTGCTGGCCCACGGCGCCGGTGCGCCTATGGATTCGGCCGCCATGAACGCTGCTACCGCGGCTCTGGTGGCGGAGGGGCTGCGCGTCGCCCGCTTCGAATTCGCCTATATGGCCAGCCGCCGCACCGCCGAGGGCGCCCGGCCCCCGCCCAAGGCCGAGCGCGTCATGCCCGAATACGAGGCCGCCATTGCCGCCCTCGGCGCAAGGACGCCGCTCGTCATCGGCGGCAAGTCCATGGGCGGCCGCGTCGCCTCCATGGTCGCAGACAGGGCATTTGCGGCCGGCCGCGTCGCCGGCCTCCTCTGCCTGGGCTATCCCTTCCATCCGCCCGGCAAGCCCGAGCAATTGCGCACCGCTCATCTCGCCAATCTCAGGACGCCCGCCCTCATCGTCCAGGGCACGCGCGATCCCTTCGGCACGCGCGAGGAGGTGGAGACTTACGCGCTCTCGCCGGCCATCCGCCTGCTCTGGCTCGAAGACGGCGACCACGACCTCAAGCCGCGCAAGAAGATTTCCGGCTTTTCCGCCGCCGACCATCTGCGCACCATGGCCGCTACGGTCGCCGCCTGGTCGCGCGACCTCGCGCGCCCATGAAGGTCGCAACCTTCAACATCAACAACGTCAACCGGCGCCTGCCCAACCTCCTCGCCTGGCTCGAAGCGGCGCAGCCGGATGTCGTGTGCCTGCAGGAGCTCAAGGCCGCGCAGGCCGAATTTCCCGTCGCCGCCATCAATGCGGCGGGCTATGGCGCCATCTGGAAGGGCCAGAAAACCTGGAACGGCGTCGCCATTCTCGCCCGCGGCACCGACCCCATCGAGACGCGCCGCGAGCTGCCCGGCGACCCGGAGGACAAGCAGGCCCGCTATATCGAGGCCGCCGTCAACGGCGTCCTCGTCACCTCGCTCTACCTTCCCAACGGCAATCCGCAGCCGGGGCCGAAATTCGACTACAAGCTCGCCTGGTTCGACCGCCTCATCGCCCATGCCGCCGAACTCTGGTCCGCCGGCCTGCCGGTGATCCTCGCCGGCGACTACAACGTCGTCCCCACCGATTTCGATATCTATCCCACCAGATCCTGGGACAAGGACGCCCTGCTGCAGCCGGAGAGCCGCGCCGCCTACCAGCGCCTCCTCGCCCAGGGCTGGCTCGATTCCCTGCGCACGCTCCATCCGGACGAGCCGCTCTATACGTTCTGGGACTACATGCGGAACCGCTGGCCCCGCAATGCTGGCCTGCGCCTCGACCACCTCCTCCTCAGCGCCCCGCTCCAGCTCCGCCTCGTCGAGGCCGGCGTCGACCGTGAGGTGCGCGGCGCCGAGAACGCCTGCGACCACGCCCCCGCCTGGATCGTGCTGAAAGACTAAGGCTCAGGGGGAGCAAAGCTCCCCCTCAATCCCCCTTGCGCGACATATCGATCATCCGCTGCACGGCCATCCGCGCCGGCTCGATGATCGCCGGGTCCACCGTCACTTCCTCGGTGCCTGTATGCAGCGACCACAGGATGTTCTCGAGATTGATCCGCTTCATATGCGGGCAGATATTGCAGCCGCGCAGGAAATCGACATTGGGGTTCTCCGCGGCAACGTTGTCACTCATGGAGCATTCCGTGACCATCACCACGCGCGGCGGCTTCTGCGTCTTGACCCAGTCGATCATGCCGGCGGTCGAGCCGGCATAATCCACCGCCTCGATGACCTCGGGCGGGCATTCGGGATGCGCGATGATCTTGGCGCTCGGATAGGCGGCGCGCAACTCGGCAATGTCGTCAGCCGTGAAGGTCTCATGCACCTCGCAGGCCCCGGCCCAGGTGATGATCTTCTTGTGCGTCCTGCGCGCCGTGTTCTGCGCCAGGTACTGGTCCGGGATCATGATGACCGTGTCGCCCTCGACCCGGTTGACGATGTCGAGCGCGTTGGAGGACGTGCAGCACACATCCGTCACCGCCTTCACCGCCGCCGAGGTGTTGACATAAGTCACCACCGGCACACCCGGATATTGCGCCCGCATCGCCAGTACGTCCTCGGCGGTGATCGAGGAGGCCAGCGAACAGCCGGCGCGGCTGTCGGGAATGAGCACGCGCTTGCCCGGATTGAGAATCTTGGAGGTCTCGGCCATGAAGTGCACGCCGCACTGCACGATCGTGGACTGCGTCACCTTGGTCGCCTCGACGGCGAGTTGCAGGCTGTCGCCCACGATATCGGCGACCCCGTAATAGATCTGCGGCGTCTGGTAATTATGCGCCAGGATCACCGCGTCCTTTTCCTTCTTCAACCGGTTGATCTGGTGGATCAGCGGCGCGAAGAACGGCCATTCGATGTCGGGGATGCGGTCGCGCACGCGCTCGAAGATCGGCGCGGTTTCGCTTTCCACGGCTTTGGTGAACTTGAGGTCGAAACTCTCCGCGAGAATGGCGCGAGCCTCCTCGAGCGGAGTCGTGGCATTGATCAACTGTACCATCCGGGTGCCCTCCACCGCCGCAAATCGCGTGCGGAACGTAGGTATATTTCTCGCCCGTTTCAATGAAGGCATGCTATTGAGCGGCAAATTCGTTTTGCCCAGTCGAGACCTTCGAGATGCCCCAAGACGCCCCCGCCCTCCGCTCCGTATTGTCGCTGGCTCCGGTCATTCCCGTCATCATCCTCGATGACGTCGACGCCGCCCGGCCACTGGCCGAAGCGCTGGTGGCCGGCGGCCTGCCGGTGCTCGAAGTTACGCTCCGCACGCCCAACGCCCTGCGCGTCATAGCCGAAATGGCCAAGGTTCCCGGTGCCATCGTCGGCTCGGGCACGGTGCGCAGCCCGCTCCAGATGGAGCAATCCGTCCATGCCGGCTGCCAGTTCATGGTTTCGCCCGGCGCCTCCCCGCGCCTGCTCGACGCCGCCGACGACATCGGCATTCCGCTCCTGCCCGGCATCGGCACGCCCACCGAGGCCATGACGGCATCCGAACGCGGTTACTCTTTCCTTAAATTCTTCCCCGCAGAAGCCCTGGGCGGAGCGCCGGTGCTCAAGGCCTTTGCCTCGCCCCTGCCCGATATCACTTTCTGCCCGACCGGCGGCATCGATGCCGAGAAGGCGAAGACTTACCTGGCGCTCCCCAATGTCATCTGCGTTGGCGGTTCCTGGATTCTGCCTCAGGACGCCATTGCCGCCGGCGACTTCAAGCGCGTCGAAACGCTGGCGCGTGAAGCGGCCGGCCTCAAGCGGCCGGCCTGACGACGATGAGCGCGGTGCCGCGCGATGGCCTCACCCATCTGCGCGTGACGCTGAGCGAGGACGCCTATATCGGCCCCGGCCGGGCAGACCTGCTGGAACTGATTGCCGAAACCGGCTCGATATCGGCGGCCGGCAAGCGCATGGGCATGAGCTACAAGCGCGCCTGGGACCTCGTCAAAGCGCTCAATACCGGCTTCGGCATTCTGGTCGAGACCTCGCGCGGCGGCGCCGAGCAGGGCGGCGCCCGGCTGACGCCCAAGGGCGAGGAAGTGCTGCGCCGTTACCGCTCCATGCAGGCGCAGACGCGCGCCGCCATCGCTGAGGATGTCGGCGCGCTCAGGGCGCTGCTCCCGGAATCCTAAGCCGCGCTCGGCCCGGGGCCCGGCTCGGGATCGTCGTCGAACGGCCCGGCGCGGCGGCGCAGGCGGTATTCGCTCAGCAGTGTCACCGCGCTCGGCCGCGGCTTGGGCGGCATGGCATCGGCGATGATCTCGGCGATCGGATCGGGATTGCGCGCCGCCTCGGGCTGGTAGAGCACCGCTTCCACCACCAGCGTTTCCACCGTCCCGTCCCGGCGCGGCACCGTCACCGCCTCGCCCGCCGCCATGCCGAGCATGGCCACGCCACGCAGGGTGCCGAGCTGGATGGTCATGCCGCGCACCTCCTGGCTGGAATCCACGATCAGCGTTCGCTCCTCGGGCGCATTGCCGTTGATGCGGTAGCGCACCCGGCTGTCCAGCGTCACGATCTCCGGATCGATGTCGCTGCCGAAGACAATCCTGGCATCATCGAGCTTGCGGCGCACCAGACCGTTGGTCTGCTCGCTTCCCGTGCCCGAATGCAGCATCTGCTCCAGGATCGAGAAATCCTTGGCAGTCAGGACGATGGTCACTTCATCCTCCTCAGGATTGTTGCGTTACGGACAGGACCGTCAGCGCATGCTTCTTGCCGTCGCGAGCGATCCAGGTGATCGACTGGCCCTCGGCCAGCCCGATCAGCGCCGTGCCGATGGGCGTCATCACGGAAATCTTGCCTTCCGAGATATTGGCATCGGCCGGATAGACCAGAGTCACGGCGCGCTCGGCGCCATTGTCCGGGCGATAGGCCACGGTCGAATTCATGCGCACCACTTCGGCGGGCATTTCGCCTTCCGGCACCACGCGGGCGCGCTCGATCTCGACCAGCAGGTCGTCGGCGAGGTCGGGGCTGGAATTGAGCCCGGCCAGCGCCAGCACCGTCAGTTGCTTGTGGTCGGCTTCGCTCAGCACCAGGGTGGGCTTGAGGTCGTATTTGGAGAGATTTTCCATTCGGTTTCGTTCTTTCTATGCGTCTTCGCGGGCGTCGGCGGCGAACCGCGACTGCCGGAAGATGTTTGGGGATCTGATGAGCGCCAGTTCCGGCGTGCCTCTGGGCGCTGCCGGTTCCAATCTCGACGATGTGGAAGATGTGACGAGTTTCCCCTAAGCCCTACGGGCGCTCGACGCGCGTGGACCTAGGGTTGGAATCCTGCGACCGGGTGTTCCCGGTAGAGGGTCGCTGCGATAATGAAGCGTAGGCTCGTCATGATATGTAAGGTAAGGGACCCCCAAGGAATGTCAAGCTCGGGGGCCGCCAGGCTCAGGCGTCGGGCCGGATGATGCCCTTCTTGAGCAGCACGTTGCCGTAGAGCCGGCGCTCGCCGGTCTGGATGATGGCAAAGGCCGACCGCACCTTGTCGTAAAAGGCGAAGCGCTCGACCGGCCTGACCTTCATGTCCGTCTCGTAGCGCGCGATGATGGCGTCGAACTCGTCCATCACCGGCATGCGCTTGTCCGGCTCGCCCACCACCGCCATGCAGAAGGCCGCGTCATCGACGAAATCGTCGAGCGGCATCAGCGTCAGCACGGCATCGAGAATGTCGGTCGCCGAATGGCCGTCGAGCCGTACCACCACCGGGCCCGCCGCCTCGGCCGGGTAATTGGCGTCCACGATGGCGATCTCGTCGCCATGGCCCATGGCGCGCAGGATATGCAGCAGTTCCGGTCCCAGCACCGGGGGAATTCCCTTGAGCATCCAAGCTTCTCCACATCCAGTCTAGCCGAACGGAAACCCGTCCTCGTCGCCCGACAGCGTCTCGCCATCGGCGAAGATATCGGGCTTCTGGCGCGCAAACGCCAGCACTTCCGCCATGACGGAATCGATATGTCCGCGCATGGCCGTCACCGCCCTGTCCGTCTCGCCCCTGACGATGGCCTCGAACACCTTCCGGTGCTCCTCGAGCGAGAGCGCCAGCCGGCGCGGCGAGATGATCAGCCGGCGCGCCCGGTCGAGATTGGCCCGGGCGCTGTCATTGATGGCGCGCACCTTGGCGAAGCGCATGGCGTCGAACAGCATGTCGTGGAATTCGAGGTCGCGTTCGTGAAAGCCCGAGCGGTCGTCGCTCTCCACCGCCGCCTTCTGCGCGTCCAGATTGCCCCTGAGGTCGGCGATCAGCCCATCGTCATGCCGCCCCACCAGCACCCGCACCGCCTCGCTTTCCAGCGCCTTGCGGATGAGCATGTATTCGCGCACATCCGCGATCCGCACCATCGAGACGATCGAGCCGCGCTGCGGCAGGATATCGACAAGCCCCTCGCCCTGCAGCCGCGCCAGCGCCTCGGACACCGGAAAGCGCGAGACGCCGAGCTGGTCGCAGATGGCGTTCTTGTCAAGCACCTGGCCGGGCTCAAGCGCCAGCGACACGATGGCATTGCGCAGCGCATTGGTGACGTCCGCCGTCACGCTGCCCCGCGTGAGGCTGGCCGGACGCTCGAGAAAATCATAGGGACTTGCCACGCTCTTCATGCTAACATGTTAGTTACATCGCGCCGTGCTGTCCATCGCGGCGCCCGCAGCAAGCCAGATTTTTCACCCAGATTCCGCCATGACCGAAACCATGTCCCGCCCGCAAGCCGCAACGCTCGTGCTCAACGCCGCCGACAATGTCGCGGTCGCCCTCGCCAATCTCGATGTCGGCGCCGGCACGCCCCAGGGCGTGGCCATCCTGCGGCGCGTACCCAAGGGCCACAAATTCGCCTCCCGCCCCATCGCCGCGGGCGAGGCGGTGGTCAAGTTCGGCCAGATCATCGGCTTTGCCAGCCAGGACATTCCGGCCGGCGACTGGGTGCATGAGCACAATTGCGGCATGGGCGGCGCCGACGGCTCGCTCACCCACGATTATGCCTTTTCCGAGGGGGTGGTGGCGCCGCAAATGGTGCCCGAGGCCGAGCGCGCCACTTTCCAGGGCTATCGCCGCGCCAATGGCCGCGTCGGCACGCGCAACTATATCGGCATCCTCACCTCGGTGAACTGCTCGGCCACCGTCGCCAAGTTCATGGCCCAGGAAATCACCCGCTCGGGCATTCTCGATGACTACCCCGAGATCGACGGCGTCATTCCCTTCGTCCACGGCACCGGCTGTGCCATGGACCTTGATGGCGAGGGCTATCACATCCTGCGCCGCACCCAGTGGGGCTATACGTCCAATCCCAATCTCGGCGGCGCGCTACTGGTGGGGCTGGGCTGCGAGGCCTTCCAGATCGGCCGCATGAAGGAGGCCTATGGCGTCTCCGACAGCGATACCTTCCAGACCATGACCATCCAGGAGATCGGCGGCACCCGCAAGATGGTCGAATGGGGTGTCGAGCGCATCAAGGAAATGCTGCCCATCGCCGCCCGCGCCCGCCGCCAAACCGTGCCGGCCAGCGAATTGACCCTGGCCCTGCAATGCGGCGGCTCGGACGGCTATTCGGGCATCACCGCCAACCCGGCCCTCGGCGTCGCCGCCGACATGCTCGTGCGGCAGGGCGGCACCGCCATCCTTTCGGAAACCCCGGAAATCTATGGCGCCGAGCACCTGCTCACCCGCCGCGCCGTCAGCCGCGAGGTCGGCGAAAAGCTCATCGAGCGCATCCATTGGTGGGAGGATTACACCAGCCGCAATCGCGGCGAGATGAACAACAATCCCTCCCCCGGCAACAAGCTGGGCGGGTTGACCACGATTCTGGAAAAATCCCTCGGCGCCGCCGCCAAAGGCGGCTCGACCCCGCTTACCGCCGTCTATGAATATGCCGAGCTCGTCACCGAAAAGGGGTTCGTGTTCATGGATACGCCCGGCTTCGATCCGGTCTCGGCGACGGGCCAGGTCGCCGGCGGCGCCAATATCCTCGCCTTCACTACCGGCCGCGGCTCCGCCTATGGCTGCAAGCCCGTGCCCTCCATCAAGCTCGCCACCAATTCCGATCTCTATCGGCGCATGGGCGAGGACATGGACATCAATTGCGGCGACATCGCCGAGGGGCTGGCCGATGTCGAGCACAAGGGCGCCGAAATCTTCGAGATGATGCTGCGCGTCGCCTCGGGCGAGCGAACCAAATCCGAGCAATTGGGTTATGGCGACAACGAATTCGTTCCCTGGCAGGTAGGCGCCGTCATGTGATGAAAGCCGTTCGCGTCTCCATATCCGGCCTCGTGCAAGGCGTCGGCTACCGCGCCTGGACCGAACGCGAAGCGGTCCTGCGCAACCTCTCCGGCTGGGTCCGCAACCGCCGCGACGGCAGCGTCGAAGCCGTTTTCGCCGGCGAGGACCATGTCGTCGACGACATGGTCGCCGCCTGCCGCACCGGCCCCTACAACGCCATCGTCAAAACTCTCGACATCCACCCCTACGCCGAGCCCCTGGACGACCGCTTCGAGGTCAGGGCCACGCACTAGGCCAGGGCCGCACCTTCACCCCCGGAACACAAAATTCCTGTGCCACGCCAGATGATCGGGCGACGGCCAATCCTCTTCCTGGTCCGGCAGGCGCAGCTTCAGCCCCGGCTGCAGATGCCGGTGCAGCCGCTGATCGAGCCGGTCCATGTTGACGATCAGCTCGTAATTGCTGCTGACGGTGAAATGACCGGCGCCGAACGCGCTGCCGAGCGGCCCCCAGAGCGCGATGAAATTGGTCACCGACAGGAACTCGCCGCCATGCCCGACGCGGATGGCGGTCGGCAGCGACCCGATTTCGCCCACCGGCATGGCCATGTCGCTGATGGCGCAGCGCTCGTGATAGCGGCGCAGGGCCAGCCGCGAAATGTCGATGAGCTGGTGCGGCGTAGGCGGTTCGGTGACGAAGCCCGCCTGCTCGTCCTCGCCGAACGCCCGCAGCGCCCAGCCGATCCGCCGGCCCGGCACGATATCGGCACAGGGCTCGCCATTGGGATAGAGCCGGACGCGTCGCAATTGCCCGGCGAGTTCCCCTGGCTCCAGTCCCGGCCCCACGAGGCCGCCCAGCGTCGCCAGCCCGCAAAACACCGGCCCCGCCGGCGTCTCCACCGCCAGGGCCACCACCGTATCGATCGCCCGCGCCACGTCCGGTGCGTCTGCAAGCCGCACCCGCACGGCATCGTGCTGCGCCAGCCGCTCGAGATCGGCGCTATCGAGCAGGAAAACCAGGGTCTGCATCGCAGGCTCACGCGGATACGTAGGTATTTATATGGATGACGCGCCGAGCCCGTCGCTGTCCAGTCCGTATGAACACCTACGTCAATTCGGCATGCATTTCATTCGCCGCTGGCCCCCTCCCGCAATGCTTGCTACCTCTCCCATCCCCACGGGAGAGGAGGCCCCATGTCCATTTATGACAACACCCTCAATGCCGATGGCGTGCTGATCGTCGGCGCGGGGCTCGCCGGTCTCTTCTGCGCCCTCAAGCTGGCGCCGCTGCCGGTCACCGTGCTTTCCCCGAAACCCCTGGGCACCGGCGCGTCCTCGGCCTGGGCGCAGGGCGGCGTCGCCGCCGCGCTCGGCCCCAATGACAGCCCGCATATCCATGCCCTCGATACCGAAAAGGCGGGGGCGGGCATCGTCGACGAGCGCGTCGCCGAATCGGTGGCCGCCGAAGCCGCCGCCCGCATCGACGACCTCGCCCGCTGGGGCACCCCGTTCGACCGCGACCAGCTCGGCAATTTCCTCCTCGGCCGCGAAGCCGCCCATTCGGCCAACCGCATCGTCAAGGTCCAGGGCGACCGCGCCGGCGCCGCCATCATGGCCGCCATCATCGACGAGGTGCGCCGCATGCCCTCCATCCGTATCGTGGAAGGCATCACCGCCGTCGATCTCGCCCGCGCCGACGGGCGCGTGGTCGGCGTCTATTGCCGCAAGCTGGGCGACAGGTTCATCGAGCCCATCTTCATCCGCGCCCGCGCCACCGTGCTCGCCGCCGGGGGGCTCGGCGGCCTTTACGCCGTCACCACCAACCCTCCGGGCGTGCGGGGCCACGCCATGGGCATGGCGGCCCGCGCCGGCGCCGTCATCGGCGATCCCGAATTCGTGCAGTTCCACCCCACGGCCATCGCCACCGGCGCCGATCCGGCGCCCCTTGCCACCGAGGCGCTGCGCGGGGAAGGCGCCATCCTCGTCAACGATCTGGGCGAGCGCTTCATGCCCGCCATCCACCCCGACGCGGAACTGGCCCCGCGCGACATCGTCGCCCGCGCCAATTATCGCCAGATCAAGGCTGGCCGAAAAGTCTTCCTCGATACCCGCGCCGCCCTGGGCGAGCGCATCCTCGCCGCCTTCCCCACCGTCGCCCAATATTGCCTCGATGCCGGCATCGACCCGGTGACGCAGCCCATCCCCGTCACCCCGGCCGCCCATTACCATATGGGCGGGGTCAAGGTGGATACGCGCGGCCGCACGAGCCTGGCCGGCCTCTGGGCCTGTGGGGAGGCCTCGTGTACGGGCCTGCACGGCGCCAACCGCCTCGCCTCCAATTCGCTGCTCGAAGCCACCGTCTATGCCGCCCGCATCGCCGAGGACGTCGGCGGGCTCGAGCCGCCGCAGCGCAGCCTGCCGCCCTTCGAAGGCATCGCCTGGGACGAGATCAAGGGCGCGCAATTCGAGGAGAACCTGCGCAACCTCAAGGCCGTGCAGGACCTGCGTCACGTCATGACCGACCTCGTCGGTGTCGAGCGCGATGCCGAGGGCCTGCGCACGGCCCTGCGCCGCATTCTCGAGCTGGAGGAAACCGCCGAAAAGGTCACGCGCTCCTATCTCAACATGACCACCTCGGCCACCATGGTCGCCGCCGCCGCCCTCAAGCGCACCGAAAGCCGCGGCGGCCATTTCCGCACGGATTTCCCGCACGAAGACCCCGCCTGGCTCAATCATACCGCCATGACTCTGGAAGAAGCCCGCCGCATCCGCGCCGAGGCATAAGCCTGCTGCCGCGCCGGCGCTGCCGGCCTACCCCGCCAGCACCGCGTCCACTTCGGCGCGCGTCGGCGGCTTGCAGCCGACGCGGCCGCAATTGATGCCGGCCACCACCGCGCCGAAGCGCAGCATCCGCGCCAGCTCGTCCGCCTCCAGGGCCTGCAGCCTGCCCGGCTTGAGCGCCCCCGCCTCGAAGAGGAAGGACAACACCCCGGCCATCAGGCTGTCCCCGGCCCCCACCGTGTCCCCGAAGACCGGCGGCGACCAGATATCGGCTTTGGCGCGTCCGCTGGCGGAGAAGGCGAGCGAGCCCCTTTCACCCAGCGTCACCACCACCAGCTCGCAATTGGGCCGATTGAGGAGCGCCGCGCTATGCGCCTCGATGGAGAGGTCCGGCTCGAGCGCGAACAGATCCTCCTCGCTCATCTTGATGACATGGGCGAGGTCGAGAAAGGTCGAGAGCCGCTGCTTGTAACCGGCGAAGTCGTCGACGAGCGACGGGCGCACATTGGGGTCGATCGAGATGGTCGCGCCCCTGGCAATGGCGGCGCGCACCACCTCGGCCCAGACCACCGCGTCTTCCGGCACGATCGGGCAGAAGCCGCCGATCTGGTAGAGGTCGAGCCCATCGGGCAGCGCCGAAACCATGCCCTCGGTCGAAAACGCCCTATCGGCGCCGCGATAGAATTCATAGGCCGCCTGGCGCTTCTCGTTGAGCGTCACCACCGCCAGCGTTGTCGGCGCCGTCACGCGGTCGCAGAGCAGCGTTTTGACACCGGCCTCGGCGAGCGGTTCGAGCAGATAGGAGCCGAAACCATCCTTGGAGATCGGGCAAAGAAAGCCGGATGGGTTGCCCAGCTTGGCCAGCGCGATGGCGCAGTTATAGGGCGAGCCGCCCTGATGGGCATGCATGTGGATCACTCCGTCCGGCCCGCGCGGCTCCGAGACGAGATCGATCAGGCTCTCCCCACCCACGACGAACATGTTTCCCCCATTTCAGGATGCTGGCTGATTGGCCAGCATCCCTACCCTATCGGGCCGCCGGGCGCCATTCCCTCCCGTCATGGCGAAAAAATTCCGCCGGCATGGGAATAAAGCGGCCGCTGGCGTGTTTATGTGAAGCAGGCAGGTTTTTTGAAATGCCTCGCATTCAACGCAAGGAGAGACGTCATGACTTTTTCCAGGTTGCACGGCGTGGCCCTGGGCGCCGCCGCCCTTTTCGCCCTCGGAGCCATCCCGGCTCTGGCCGAGGATTATGCCGGGGGGGCCATCAAGACTTCCGAAATCGGCGGCAAGCAGGTGCTGACCGATGCCAGCGGCATGACGCTTTACACCTATGACAAGGACGAGGCGGGCAAGAGCAATTGCTACGACCAGTGCGCCACCAACTGGCCGCCCCTGGCCGCCGATGCCAGTGCCACCGCTTCGGGCGACTTCACCATCGTCGATCGCACCGACGGCACCAAGATGTGGGCCTATGAGGGCAAGCCCCTCTATCTGTGGGCCAAGGACACCAAGGCCGGCGACACCACCGGCGACGGCGTGGGCGGCGTCTGGCACCTTGCCGTCGAAGCCCAATGAGCTGACGGCCTTGCCGGCCGGGCCCCGCCGGGCCGGCAGCGCCGTCTGGGGCGGGAAGCCCGCACGCCCCCAAAAGGGCCTCCCGCTCCGCTGCCGCTGACCGCGAACGGACCGAGAGCGTGTCGAGTTTCCTTGACGAGATCGAAGCCTGCGTCCCCGCCCTGCGCCGCTATGCGCGGGCGCTGACCCGCGACGCCGACCGGGCCGACGATCTCGTGCAGGATTGCCTGGAGCGCGCCATCCGCAAGAGCGCGCTGTTCCGCCCGCGTGGCCCCTTGCGGTCCTGGCTCTTCACCATCCTGCTCAATCTCCACCGCAATCAGGCGCGCAACGCCAGCCGGCGCGGCGCCGCCACCCCGCTCGATCTGCTTCCGGTCGAACCGTCCGTGCCCGCCCCGCAGCCGGGTCATATCGCGCTGGCCGAAATGGCCCGCGCCATCGGCGCCCTGCCCGGCGAGCAGCGCGAGGCGCTGCTGCTCATCGTGCTCGAAGACATGCCCTATGCCGAGGCCGCCGCCATTCTGGGCATCCCGCAGGGCACCCTGATGTCGCGGCTCGGGCGCGCCCGCGCCGCCCTGCGCGTCATGACTGGCGGCGACCCGCAAGCGCCCCGCCTGAGGACCGTCAAATGAGCGTCCCGCTTCCCATCACCGAGGACATGCTGCAGGCCTATGCCGATGGCCGGCTGGAGCCTTCGGCGCGCGCAGCGGTCGAAGGCCATCTCGAACGCCATCCGGACCTCGCCGCCGAAGTGCTGCTCTGGCAGCGCCAGCGCGATGCCATCGGCACGCTCTTCGACCCGGTGGCCGGCGAGCCGGTTCCCGTCCGTCTCGATCCCCGCCGCCTCGCCGCCGGCCGCTTGGCCGAACGCCGAACCTGGCTGCGCCTAGCGGCGGCGGCCGTCGTGCTTGTCGGCCTCGGGCTCGGCGCCGGCTGGTTCGCGCGCGACCTGCTGCGGCCAGAGGAAACACCCGGCCAATGGCTCATCGCCAGCGCCGTCAACGCTCATGCGCTCTATGTCCGCGAGAATCGCCATGCCGTGGAAGTGGCGGCAGCCGACAAGGGCCATCTCACCACCTGGCTCTCCAGCCGCCTCCAACACCAGCTCAACGCCCCCGACCTATCCGACCAGGGCTTTTCGCTGGTCGGCGGCCGCCTGCTGCCGCCCGACGCCTATGCGAATGCCGGCCCGGCCGCCCAGCTCATGTATGAGAATGCGGCCAAGGTCCGCCTCACCGTCTATGTGACGGCGGCGCTGCCGGACAGGGCCAGGGCCTATCGGTTCGAGACGGTGAACGGCCTCGAGGCTTTCTACTGGGCCAACGACGCCATAACCTGCACCGTGGTCGGCGACCTGCCGCAGGACCAGATGCAGGCGATCGCCAGAACCGTCTATCAGCAGCTCACGCGCCTGCCCGATCCGGTGCGGATGTAGGGCTCAATGTCCCTGCCGGCGCGTCAGCTCGTTGGCATAGATATTGTGCGGTCCGACATTGGCGATATCGCGCTCGCCCATCAGCGCCATGGTGATGTCGGCCTCCCGCTGCACGATGTCGAGGGCGCGCGTCACGCCCGCTTCCCCGCCGGCGCCCAGCCCATAGGCGATCGCCCGTCCCAGGAGCGCGCCCCTGGCGCCCAGCGCCACCGCCTTGAGCAGGTCCTGGCCGGAGCGGATGCCGCCATCCATGAGCACCTCGGTGCTCTGCCCGACCGCGTCCACGATCTCGGGCAGCACCCGGATCGAGGAGGGCGCGCCATCGAGCTGTCGCCCGCCATGGTTGGAGACCACGATCGCGTCGGCCCCGTGCTGCACCGCCAGCTTGGCATCCTCCGGGTCGAGGATACCCTTGACGATGACCTTGCCGCCGAACCGCTCCTTGACCCAGGCGATATCGCGCCAGTTGAGCGAAGGATCGAACTGCGAGCTCGTCCAGGCCGAGAGCTTGGAGAGATCGCCCGCCCCCTGCACATGGCCGGCGATATTGCGGAACGTGTGCCGGCGCGTGCCGAGCATGGCCATGGCCCAGCCGGGCTTGCGCATCATCTCGAAGACGAATTTCGGCGTGAATTTGGGCGGCGCCGACATGCCGTTGCGCAGGTCCTTGTGGCGCTGCCCCAGGATCTGCAGGTCCATGGTCAGCACCAGCGCCGAGCACTTGGCCGCCTTGGCCCGGTCGATCAGCCGGTTGATGAAATCGCGGTCGCGCATCACGTAGAGCTGGAACCAGAAGGGCTTGCTGGTATTTTCGGCCACGTCCTCGATCGAGCAGATGCTCATGGTCGAGAGCGTGAAGGGAATGCCGAACTTTTCGGCGGCCCGCGCCGCCTTGATCTCGCCGTCCGCGCATTGCATGCCGAGCAGCCCGATCGGCGCCACCGCCGCCGGCATGCTCACCTTCTGGTCCACGATGGTGGAGGCCAGGGTGCGGTTGTTCATGTCCACCGCCACCCGCTGCCGAAAGCTGATCTTGCGGAAATCCTCCTCGTTGGCGCGATAGGTTCCCTCGGTCCAGGCGCCGCTATCGGCATAGTCGAAGAATTGTTTCGGCACCCGGCGTCGCGCCAGCGCCTGCATTTCCCCGATGGTGAGAACCTTGTCCAATTCGCTCATGCCCCACTGCCTTAACTATCGACTCGATGAACGAGCAGCCTTGCCGGTTATGGCCGGCTTTGGCTAACTGCCTCCAGCATGGCAAGACCGCCAGTCCAACGAGCGTGTTACAATGTCCCTGACCGGCGCCCCCGCCAAGTCCCCTCGCTTCGCCCTGATCGACGTCCTGCGCGGCGTCGCCATCGTGGCCATGGTCGTATATCACTGCGCCTGGGATTTGAGCTACTTCCAGCTCATCGATTTCGACATCACGGTCAATGACGGCTGGCGCCTCTTCCAGCACCTGATCCTGGGTGGTTTCCTGCTGCTGGTCGGCGTCAGCCTCGTCCTCGCCCATCGCAACGGTATCCGCTGGCCCGCCTTCTGGCGGCGCTTCGCCATGATTGCGGCGGGCGCGGCGGCCGTGAGCATCGGCACCTATATCCTCTTCCCCCAGACCTTCGTGTTCTTCGGCATCCTCCACGCCATCGCGCTCTTCAGCCTCCTGGCCCTGCCGTTCCTCAAGCTGCCGCCCTGGCTCACGGCGCTTATCGGCGCCGCTTTCCTCCTCATTCCGCTCTTCTTCAGCGACAGCGCCTTCAACGCCCCGCAACTGGCCTGGATCGGCTTCTGGCAGGAGCCGCCCGCCACCAATGACCTGGTGCCGATCTTCCCCTGGTTCGGCATGGTCCTCGTCGGCATGGCCCTTGCATCTGCGGTGCTGGCCTCGCCCGCCGCCGCCCGCATCGCCGCCTGGTCGCCGGCGGCCGCCTTCAGGCCGCTCATCGTGCTCGGGCGCTGGAGCCTCGTCATCTATCTCGTCCACCAGCCGCTGCTGCTGGCCATCATCTATCCGATCGCCAATGCCCGCCCCGCCGATGCGCCCACCCGCGTCGACTCCTTCCTTTCCAGTTGCGTGGCGACCTGCAAGGACAACGGCAACAGCCAGGACCATTGCACGGCCTATTGCGGCTGCGCCGTCGAGCGCATCATCCGCGACGACCTCTGGGCCGTCATCGAGCAATCCACCGCCTCGCCCGAGCAGAACGCCGCCATCGCCGACATAGCCGGCCAATGCACCGCCACTATCCCGTCCAAAGCTCCGTAAAGTGGTCGAATTTCATCAAAATTTTAACGATTCAGACCGTGTCAAATACATCTAAGTATTTGATATAAAACATGAAATAACAAAACGGAGCCCCAAACCTTTCGTCCGGGGCTCCTGTCATTCTTACCCGATTTTCATCAGAGCTTGATCGAGCGCAGGCGCAGCGCATTGCCGATGACGCTCACCGAGGAGAGGCTCATCGCCGCCGCCGCCACCATCGGCGAGAGCAGCCAGCCGAAGACCGGGAACAGCACGCCGGCCGCCAGCGGAATGCCCAGCGTATTGTAGCCGAAGGCGAACCACAGGTTCTGCTTGATGTTGCGCAGCGTCGCTTCCGACAGGTGCCGCGCCCGCACGATGGCCGAGAGGTCGCCCTGCATCAGCGTGATCCCCGCCGATTCGATGGCGACGTCGGCGCCGGTGCCCATGGCGATGCCGACATCGGCCGCAGCCAGCGCCGGGCTGTCATTGACCCCGTCACCCGCCATCGCCACCTTGCGCCCGCCGGCCTTGAGCTTTTCGACCAATTGGTGCTTGGCCTCCGGCGTCATGGCCGCCTCGACCCGGTCGATCCCCAGCGCCTTGCCCACGGCATTGGCGGGGCCGCTCGCATCGCCCGTCGCCATGATCACCGCGATGCCCAGCTGCTTGAGCTCGGCCACGGCCGCCTTGGCCGTCGGCTTGATCGGGTCGGAGACGGTGACGATGCCGATGAGCTTGCCGCCCTCGGCAACCAGCACCGAGGTCCGCGCCGCGTTGGCGCTGTTGCCCATCAGCTCGATGAAGCGCTGCGGCACGGCGATGCCGAGGCTCTCCATCAGCGCCACATTGCCCAGCGCCGCCGCCTGCCCAGCGACAATGCCGGTCACGCCCTTGCCGGTCACCGACCGGAAATCGGCCATGTCCAGCGCCCGGGCGCCGCGGTCCTTGGCGCCGCGTTCGATGGCATTGGCGATCGGGTGGGCCGAACCCCGCTCCAGCGCCGCCGCCACCGCCAGCACCCAGCCTTCGTCCACGCCCTTGTCGGCGATGACATCGCCCAGCGTCGGCTTGCCTTCGGTCAGCGTGCCGGTCTTGTCCACGATCAGCGTATCGACGCGGGCAAAGCCTTCGAGCGCCTTGGCATCCTTGACCAACACCCCGGCATGCGCCCCGCGCCCGGTCGCCACCATCACCGACATCGGCGTGGCCAGCCCCAGCGCACACGGACATGCGATGATCAGCACTGAAACCGCCGCCACCAGGGCATAGGCGATCCTGGGCTCGGGCCCGACGAACCACCAGACGAGGAAGCTCAGCACCGCCACCGCGATCACCGTCGGCACGAACCACGCGGCGACCCTGTCGGCCAAAGCCTGGATCGGCGCACGGCTGCGCTGGGCCTTGGAGACCAGCTCCACGATCTGGGACAGCCGCGTCTCGGCCCCGACGCGCTCCGCCTTCATGATGAAGCTGCCTTCGCCGTTGAGCGTGCCGCCGGTCACATCGGCGCCCGCCTCCTTTGCCGCCGGCACCGGCTCGCCCGTCAGCATGGATTCGTCCACGAACGAGGAACCCTCGACCACGCTGCCGTCGACCGGCACCGCATCGCCCGGCCGCACCCGCAGCAGGTCGCCCACGCGCACCGCCTCGAGCGGCACGTCGCTCTCGACGCCCCCCTCGATGCGCCGCGCCGTCTTGGGCGCCAGGTCGAACAGCGCCCGCAGCGCCTTGCCCGTCTGCTCGCGCGCCCGCAATTCGAGCACCTGGCCGACAAAGACCAGCGTGATGATCACCGCCGCCGCCTCGAAGTAGACCGGGGGCGCCCCGTTCATATGCGTCATCTCCATCGGGAAGATGCCGGGCACCAGCACCGCCACCACCGAGAAGAGATAGGCCGCGCCCGTCCCCAGCCCGATCAGCGTCCACATGTTGGGCGAGCGGTTGACCAGCGAGGCCCAGGCCCGACGGAAGAAGGGCTGCGCCGCCCACAGCACCACGGGCGTCGCCAGGATCAGCTCGATCCAGCTCGCCAGCGGCTCGCCGATCCAGTCGTGGACCGGCAGGCCCAGCATCGGCCCCATCGAGATCACCAGCAGCGGCACGCTCAGCGCCGCGCTGATCCACATGCGGCGGCTGAAATCCACCAGCTCGGGATTGGGCGCATCGTCGAGCGGCACGCCCATGGGCTCGAGCGCCATGCCGCAGAGCGGGCAATCGCCCGGCTCGTCGCGGATGATCTCCGGGTGCATCGGGCAGGTCCACTTGGTCCCCGGCGCCACAGGCCCCGCCGCCGGCGCGGCGTGATGGTGATGGCCATGATCGTGGTCCTGCGCCGCCAGGTACTTGCCCGGATCAGCCTCGAACTTGCCTTGGCACCCTTGCGAGCAGAAATAGTGACGCGTGCCCTCGTGCTTGCTCATCCACCTGGCGCTGGCACGGTCGACGCTCATGCCGCAGACCGGATCGGTGGCCTTGAGATATTTCTGCGGCTCGGCCTCGAACTTGGTCTTGCAGCCATTGCAGCAAAAGCCGTATTCGCGCCCGTCAAGGCTGGCCTTGTGCGCGGTCTTGTCCATATCCACAATCATGCCGCAGACTGGGTCTCGGGTTACGGCTGCGGCGGGCGCCGAATGCGCCATAGGTTCGGTCATGGCAACTCCATAGGCCGGGCTCGTCCCGGCTCTGCCTCTTTCGTTCCTGTCCCATGTAGGGTTTCCCATGATGGGAAGGTCAAGCCCACATCTTTTCGCGGAGCATCATTCACATTGGCCATCACCTACCGCCTTGACCCGCGACCCGACGACGACGCCCTGGGCGAATTCTGGCGCGCCGCCTGGAACGGCGAACCTCCGCCCACATTCGCGCCCGTGCTCGCCCGCAGCCTCGTTCACGCCTGCGCCTATGACGGCGCGCGCCTCGTTGGCTATGTCAACGTCGCCACCGATGGCGGCGTTCATGCCTTCCTCCTCGATACCAGCGTCCACCCCGATTACCAGCGGCGCGGCATCGCCACCGAGCTCGTCCGCCTGGTGACGTTCGCGGCGCGCGAACGCGGCGCCCACTGGCTCCATGTCGATTTCGAGCCGCACCTGGAGACTTTCTATGCCGGTTGCGGCTTCCGCCCGACGGTCGCCGGACTGATCCGTCTCTAGCACCTTGCCGTCACCCGCCGATTGCTGTTTGGATCGGACCCATCAGGGGAGGACTTTCATGGCCATAGTCGGCGACGCCTACGAATATTACGACAAGCACTTTTATACGCTCACCGTTCCGATCGCCGATCTCGAACTGATCTACGACAAGTGCCGCTGGACCGAGGGTCCGGTCTGGTTCAACGACGGCGGCTATCTGGTGTGGAGCGATATCCCCAATAACCGCCTGCTGCGCTGGGTGCCGGATCTGGGCGTCTCGGTCTTCCGCACGCCCTCCAACTTCGTCAACGGCAATACCCGCGATCCGCAGGGCCGGCTGGTCTCCTGCTCTCACGGCGCCCGCGCTGTGCTGCGCACCGAAGCGGATGGCTCGGTCACCACCATTGCCGAGAGCTATCGCGGCAAGCGCCTCAACTCACCCAACGACGTCGTCGTCAAGTCCGACGGCACCATCTGGTTCACCGATCCCAATTACGGGATCATGTCCGATTACGAGGGCTACAAGGCCGACATGGAGCAGGACGGCTGCTACGTCTATCGCTTCGATCCCGCCACCGGCGCGCTCGATGTCGTCATCGACGATTTCGAAAAGCCCAACGGCCTTGCCTTCTCGCCCGACGAAAAGACGCTCTACGTCGTCGAATCCGGCCGCAGCCACAACCCGGACTGCCCCGCCCATATCCGGCGCTTCGACGTCTCGGAAGACAACAAGGTCTCCAATGCGCGCGTCTATGTCGACGTGCTCAACGCCGATGGCCTGCGCCTCGATACCGAAGGCAACGTGTGGACGAGCGCCGCCAACGGGGTCAATTGCTACAACGCGCAGGGTGCTCTGCTCGGCCGCATCAAGCTGCCCAACGCGGTGTCCAACCTCACCTTCGGCGGCCCGCGCCGCAACCGCCTCTTCATCACCTCGACCAACGCCGTCTATTCCGTCTTCGTCGCCGCCACTGGGGTGCAGCGGCCGTAAGCGCACATTGCCATTGCCGAAATCCCCCGATATGTTCTCAAAAACATATCGAGGGATCTCATGCGTTTCGGATTTAAGCTCGCCGCTCTCGTCATCGCTCTTGGCATTGCGGCCCCGGCTCACGCCGCCACGGTCAGCGTGGCTGTCGCCGCCAATTTCACCAAGGTTGCCGAAGAACTGGGCGCCGCCTTCAAGGCCAAGACCGGCGATGAGCTGCAGATCAGCCCCGGCGCCACCGGCCAGCTCTATACCCAGATCACCCAGGGCGCGCCCTTCCAGGTTTTCCTCGCCGCCGACGACCAGCGCCCGCAAAAGGCGGTCGCCGAGGGCTTTGGCGTCGAGGGCTCCGTCTTCACCTATGCCGTCGGCAAGCTGGTGCTCTATGGCATCGCCACCGACGTGACCAACGGCGCCGAGGTGCTCAAGGCCGGAGACTTCCAGAAGCTCTCCATCGCTGATCCCGAAACCGCCCCCTACGGCGCCGCCGCCGTCGAGACGCTGAAGGCCCTCGACCTCTATGACGCGCTTTCCCCCAAGATCGTCACGGCCCAGAACATCACCCAGGCCCAGCAATTCGTCGAAAGCGGCAGCGCCGAACTCGGCTTCGTGGCTCTGAGCCAGGTCATCGGCGCCGACAAGGGCACGCAATGGCTGGTGCCGGCCGATCTCTACCAGCCCATCAAGCAGGACGCCGTCCTGCTCAAGACCGGCGAGAACGAGCCGGCGGCCAAGGCCTTCCTCGATTATCTCCAGAGCGACGAGGCCATCGCCATCATCAAGAAGTCGGGCTACGAAGTCGCTCCCTGACCGGACTTCTCCCGGCGCGCCCCTTGCCCAGCGGGAGCGTCAGGGGGCAGGGTGAGGCGAGCCGCGCCGGCTCGCCCGCCCCGACCGGAGCCCGCCCGCCATGCTCAGCTTTTCCGACCTCTGGCCGCCTATAGCGCTGACCCTGTCGCTGGCGACCATCACCACCGCCATTCTCATGGTCATCGGCACGCCCATCGCCTGGTGGCTCGCCCGCTCGCGCTGGCGCTGGAAGGAGGCGGTTGGCGCCGTCGTCTCCCTGCCGCTCGTGCTGCCGCCGACAGTTCTCGGTTTCTACCTCCTGCTGCTGCTCGGCCCCTATGGTCCGGGCGGGCTCGTCGCCGGGCTCTGGGGCGGCAGGACGCTGGCCTTTTCCTTCTGGGGCCTCGTCATCGGCTCGGTCATCTATTCCATGCCCTTTGTCGTCCAGCCCATCCGCAACGCCTTCGAAGCCATGGGCGAACGCCCGCTCGAAGTGGCGGCGACCTTGCGTGCCTCGCCCTTCAACCGCTTCCTCACCGTGGCCCTGCCACTGGCCCGGCCCGGCTTCCTCACCGGCGCCGTTCTCGGCTTCGCCCACACCGTGGGTGAATTCGGCGTCGTCCTCATGATCGGCGGCAATATTCCAGGCCAGACCAAGGTGCTCTCCATCGCCATCTACGATTATGTCGAGCGCCTGCAATGGACCGAGGCCCATATCCTTTCGCTGGGCATGGTCGTCTTCGCCTTCCTCGTGATCTTCATCACCTTGACCATCGATCGCCACACGCGGGTGAAGCCGTGAGCGCGCTTTCCGTTGCCTTTCGCGGCCGGCTCGGCGCCTTCCAGCTCGACGCGGCGTTCGAGGCGCCGCTCGACGGCGTCACCGCCCTTTTCGGCCCCTCGGGCTCGGGGAAAACCACCGTCCTGCGCGCCATGGCCGGGCTCGAGCGCCTCGACGGGCGCTGCGCCCTCGGCCCCCTCGTCTGGCAGGATCGCTCGCATTTCGTTCCGACCCACCGGCGCGGCATCGGCTATGTCTTCCAGGAGGCCAGCCTTTTCCAGCACCTGTCGGTGCGTGCCAACCTGCTTTACGGCTATCGCCGCGTCCGCGGCGAAAAGGCCATCACCTTCGATGCCGTGGTCGAACTCCTAAAACTCTGGAAACTGCTCGACCGCGCCCCGGAGCGGCTTTCCGGCGGCGAACGCCAGCGCGTTTCGCTGGGCCGGGCGCTGCTCAGCCAGCCGCGCCTGCTGCTGCTCGATGAGCCCATGTCGGCCCTCGATCGCGGCGCGCGCGAGGAAATCCTGCCCTATTTCGAGACGCTGCATAAGGCCATGGGCCTGCCCATGGTCCTGGTCAGCCACGATATCGGCGAAGTCGAACGGCTGGCCGGCCACCTCATCCTCATCGGCAACGGCAAGGTGACGGCAGAGGGCCCGCTCAACGCCATGCTGACCAGTTCGGCGCTGCCGCTGCATCGCCATCGCGATGCCGCCTCCGTGCTTTCGGCCGAGATCGTCTCGTTCGATGGCGAGGACGAACTGACCGAACTGACACTGGCCGGCCAGCGCCTGCTGGTTTCGGGGCGCGCCGGCGAAACGGGCGACATCGTCCGGGTGCGCGTCATGGCGCGGGACGTCAGCCTTTCGGTCGAGCACCCCTCGCGCACGACGATCCTCAATATCCTGCCAGTGGTCATCGACGCCATCGAGCCGGGCCCGGGCCCCGATGCCACCGTTACCCTGGCGCTGGGCGGGCAAAAGCTGCTGGCGCGGGTGACCCGCAGGTCGGTCGCGGCTTTGAACCTCGCCGCCGGGCAGCAGGTTTATGCCCAGATCAAGGGCGTTTCCCTGCTCACCGCGCCGCAGGCCTGACCGGCCGGGAAAAGATCGATTGCCGGAGAACGATTCCGACCAATGTTGCCCTCGACTCCACGCGCCTGGCCGACTAAGCCTCGTTCAGGTGCAAAGAGGGTATTGACCTATGAAGCTTCTCCGCGTTGGCGCCAAGGGCGCCGAAAGGCCCGCCGTTCTGGCCGCCGACGGCTCGATCCGTGATCTTTCCAGCATCGTGCCCGATATTGCCGGTGCGGTCCTCACCGACGAAGGCCTGGCCCGCATCAAGGCCGCCGATCCGGCCACGCTCCCCAGGCTCGACCCGTCGCTGCGCATCGGCGCCTGCGTCGGCAATGTCGGCAAGTTCATCTGCGTCGGCCTCAATTATGCCGACCACGCCGCCGAAACCGGCGCCGCCATTCCGTCCGAACCGATCCTCTTCATGAAGGCGACCAGTTCCATCATCGGCCCCAACGACAATGTCGTACTGCCCAAGAACACGCTCAAGCCCGACTGGGAAGTCGAACTGGGCGTCATCATCGGCAAGGAAGCCCGCTATGTCGAGGAAAAGGACGCGCTCGACTACGTGGCCGGCTATTGCGTGGTCAACGACCTCTCCGAGCGTCATTGGCAGACCGAACGCGGCGGCCAGTGGGTGAAGGGCAAATCCGCCGACACTTTCGGCCCCATCGGCCCATGGCTGGTGACGCGCGACGAAGTCCCGGACCCGCAGAACCTCTCCATGTTCCTCGAGGTCGACGGCCACCGCTACCAGGACGGCTCGACCAGGACCATGATCTTCGGCGTGCAATTCCTCGTCCACTACATCTCCCAGTTCATGAGCCTGCAGCCGGGCGACGTCATCACCACCGGCACCCCGCCGGGCGTCGGCATGGGCATCAAGCCGGAGCCGATCTGGCTCAAACCCGGCCAGACCATGCGCCTGGGCGTTGAAGGTTTGGGCGAACAGACCCAGCTTACCGTTCCCTATAACGGCTGAACGATATCGGGCCGGCGCCAAAAGGCGCCGGTCCGCAACCATTCGACGTGCCGGCCATTTACCATCGACCGGAGCTATGTCGGCTCCGGCTTTGTGGGGAATGAACATGGCGGTTACGCGAACCAATCTGCGACACATCCTGCCCAACAACGATGCCGAGCTCGTCGAGCAGGCGCGCCAGCCTGGGCTGTCCGAACTCTCGCAGGACGAGCTGCGCCAGCTCAGCAACACGTTGCGCGAGCGGCGCAACCGCGCAAATCGGCTGGTCAACAACCACCGCCGCGCCATCAAGGGCCGCAGCCAGGGCGATGCCGAAAAATACGAGGTCAACCAGCGCCGCCACGCCGCCATCTATGCCGAGGCGCTGGCGCGCGCCAACAAGGAGCGCTCGCGCCGCAACGCCCGGGCGCGCCACGAAGAACTCGTCGCCAATTCCCGTCGCGCCCTTGCTTTGAAGCAAGCCGGGTCGGCCACGGCCCGCCATCCCGATGGCGGCGCCACCGCCAGCGCCGGCATGAGCGCCAAGGCCAACGCCAAGCCGCGCAAGGTCGGCGCGCCCAGCCAGAAGGGCCGCGTCTCCCAGGCCACCAAGACCGCCCAGGCCAAAAAGGACGCGCGCGGCGCCTGAGGCCTTTCAGGGTCGGCGCGCGACGAGGTCGATCTCGACCAGCGCGCCGACCGCCAGCGCCACCACACCCACCGTCGTGCGCCCCGGCAGTTTCCCAGGTTCGAAATAGCTCTGATAGACCGCGTTCATCGCCGCATAATCGCGTTCGAACTGCGTCAGGTAGATGCGTGCGAAGGTCACGTTCTCAAGCCCGAGCCCGATGCCGGCCAGCACCAGCTTGAGGTTCTCGATCACCCGGCGCGTCTGCGCCTCGATACCCTCGGGCAGCGGCGCATCGGGCGCCTGCGGGTCGGTCGGCATCTGCCCGGTGACGAATACCCAGCCGTCCGCCTCGACCGCATGGGAAAACGGCGCCACCGGTCGCGGTCCCCCGCCGATCATGTGATGAATGGGCAGAGACAAGCTTTCCTCCCGAGCCTAACTCCCCGGACTTTCGCCGCTCACTCAAGCAATTGTCAACGCCTGGGGGAGTTTCCTGCATCGCGATTGCCGCTATATCTCGTGCCGTGTGGGGGACCTGTGACCGGCTCTTACGATTGGCTTTGCGGAGCGTGCCGTTTCGGCCTAATGATGCACTGGGGCAATCAGGAACGGTTTGGGACACGAATTCGGCGAGGCATGCTCGCCAGGTCCGGCCAGCGATGGCACAAGCCATCGCACGTTTAGGGGAATAGACCGGACGCATGATTGACTTTCTTCACCAGATTTCCGCCTATCTCGAGGCGTTTCTGAACAGCGTTTCGGACAATTTCTGGCTTTCCATCGTCTTCATCTTCCTGGTGGCGATCGGGGAAGCCGTCTTCATCCTGGGCCTCTTCGTGCCCTCGACCCCCGTGCTGCTCCTGGTGGGCGGCATCATCGCCACCGGCAAGCTGCCCTTCTGGCCGATCTATCTGGCGGCGGTGCTGGGCGCGGTCATCGGCGACGCCGTCTCCTATACGGTCGGGCACCTGCTCAAGGACCGCATCAAGACCATCTGGCCGTTCCGCAACTACCTGCCGCTCCTGGCCAAGGGCGAAGTCTTCTTTGCCCGCCATGGCGGCAAGTCGGTCTTCATCGGCCGCTTCATTCCCGGCGTCAAAGCCGTCGTTCCGGGCATTGCCGGCATGATGGGCATGACCTATCGCTGGTTCTCGATCATCAACGTCGTCTCCGCCTTCGCCTGGGCTGCCGCCCATATCCTGCCGGGCATGCTGCTGACGGCCTGGCTCAAGTCCATTGGCCTGTCGCTGGAACTGGTGATCATCGTGGGTGCGGTAGTCCTCACCGTCCTCTACCTGCTCATCCATTTCCACCGGAAGATTCTGCTGTTCTTCGCGCCCTGGCTGGGCGGCTTCGGCCGCTCGCTGCAACTGCGCTGGCAGAAGCCCGACGCCTCCCATTAGCTAGCCCAAAAGAGCGGCTTGCGGGACGCTGCCCGGGTGCGCAACCTGCGCTTTCATGCGCCCTGTTTGCCTCGTTACCCGCCGCACGGCCCTGGGCATGATGGCTGCGTTTGCGCTTGTCGCGCCCGCAAGTCTGGCGGGCGCCCAGGCCCGGACGAGCGACAGCGAACTCGACGCGCTTTTCCGCCAGCTCCGTCTCGCCACCGATGCCGATACCGCCAAGATCCTGGAAAAGCGCATCTGGCGCATCTGGCTGATTCCCGACGATCCCGCCCTGGCCCGGCGCATGGCCCAGGTCGTCGCCGCACGGCAGCGCATGAGCCTTTCGATCGCCCTGGGCATCCTCAACGGCGTCGTCCACGATTATCCCGACTATGCCGAGGGCTGGAACCAGCGGGCGACGGTCTTCTACCTGCTGCACGACTTCCGCCACGCGCTGGCCGATATCGACAAGGCCCTGCAGTTCGAGCCCCGCCATTTCGGGGCCCTGTCGGGCCGGGCTCTCATCCATCTCCAGCAGCACCAGCGGGCGGCGGCCCTCAAGGACATGCGCGCCGCCCTCGCCCTCCATCCGTTCCTGCCGGAAAAATCCCTGTTCCCCGAACTCCTTGGCGATATAGTCCATATCTAGTCGTCGAGGAAAACTGCCCATGACCGCTTACAAGCACCGCATCGAGCGCGAAGACGGCCCGGCCTCCGGCCGCTATGTCGTGCATCTGGCACCAGGCTTCGAAGGCGAGATGACCTATCGCTGGGTGAGCCCCGGCGTCATCGCCATCGACCATACGGGCGTGCCGCCCCAATATCGCGGCCAGGGCATTGCCGAGGAATTGGTGCGCAAGGCCATGGAGGACGCGCGCAGCGAAGGCACGCAGGTCATCCCCTATTGCTCCTATGTGGTGGCGCAGTTCCGCCGCCACCCCGAATGGGCCGACCTCCTGGCCCCGCGCAGCTAGTTGTAGATCAGAGCCGAGCCGGTTTCGCTCAGGCTGTCCTCGAGCTGGGTCCAGTCGATCTGGGCGCGTACGGCGCCGTCGGCATAGGACGCCACTTCATAGGGCTGGAACTGGATGACGAGGCCGCCATCGGCGAAGTCCCAGCGCGTCGGATCGGCAACCGTCTCTTCGAGCCAGGACTGCTCGATATCCCAGAGCAGTTCGCCGCGATCCGCCTTGAGGCGCGCCAGCACCAGGGCGGCGAGATGGGACTGCCATTGCTCGCCGGCAAAGATGTCGCTCGCTTCGAGCGCCCTTCCCTGCTCGCGCAGATAATGCAGGTAGGTGATGCTGTAATTGCCGTGCGCCGCGCCGTGTCCGAACCAATAGGTCGAAACCCTGACGTCGATCCGCGCGTCGTTGACGTGATCGACCGCCAGCGACAGGTCCGAATCGGCCGAGGCCTTGGCGGCCTCTTCCCCATCGGCCGCCATCTGGTCCGTATTGGTGGCAACCGCCGCGGCGATCGTGGCATTGAACCCCTTGGCCTCCTTAGCGGGCTCGTCGAGCTTGACCGCCGAACTGGTGACGCGCGCCACCTTGGCATAGTCCCCGCCATCGGGATCGGGCGCCGTCCAATAGCTATTGTCGATATAGAAACGCAGCCCGCCGAGCATGCGGCTCGCTTCGAGTTCACGGATACGCGAATCGTATTCGCCGCCGATGCACTGCGCCCGCTCCTCGGCCACCGGCGCCTGGCCGGGCAGCGCGTCATCGGCGCAGATCTTGCCGAGATAGGCCAGCCAATCCTTCTGGCCCTTGCGCATCACCCCGCCCGCCGACTCCTTGAGCCCGCCGATCGCCGTCTGCCAGGCTACGCCCAGCACGTCGTCCTTGGCCGACAGCGCCGGATCGGCGCAGATCGCCTTTTCCATCGGCGAAGACGCCTTGGCGCAATCGAAACTCGCCGCCGAGGCGGCAGGAACTGCAATCAGGGTAGCGAGCAGGGCAAGCAACAGGCGGGTCGACATGACGTTCCTTTCGTCGCGGCATCGGGCGAGCTTTTGCTTTAGCCCGATTCTTGCGGACATTGAGACGGAACTCAAGTACGCGCGGCCAGGGTGGAGGACGGCTTTGTCCTCCACGGGCCTTCAGGCCAGAAACTGCTGGATCGCCGCCAATTCGTCCTGCCGCAATTCGTGGCCGCCTTCGTGCCAGTAAAGCGTCACGCTGGCGCCCTGCCGTTGATAATAATCGGCAAGCGCCTGCGTGGCGGCAACCGAAGCCATCGGGTCGCGTCGTCCGGCGGTGATCAGCACATCCTTGCCCGCCAGCCCGGCCGCGTCATTGGGCGCGAAGGGAATGAGCGGATGCATGAGGATGAGCCGATCGAAAAGCGCGGGATGCTCGAAGGACAGTGCCGCCAGGATATTGGCGCCATTCGAATAGCCTAGACCGATCGTCTCGGCGGCCGAGGCTTCGCCCAGCCGGTCGCGCACGAACGTGCCCATCTTGGTCACGGCCCGGCCCAGGTCGGCCATGTCATAGACGCCCTCGCCGGTCCGCCGGAAATAGCGGTTCGCCCCGTGCTCCTGCACGTCGCCGCGCGGCGCCACCAGCCGTGCGCCCGGCAGCAGGTGCTGGCCCAGTTCGAAGAACTGGTTCTCGTCCCCGCCAGTGCCATGGAAGAGGAAGAGAGCCGGGGCTTGCGCCTCCGCTCCATTGCGCTCTCGATAGGTATATGCGCTCATCGTCAGGCCTCCAGCGGCTGCAGGTGGTTTTCGAGCGCGGCACGCAGGTGCTCGTGCTGATGGAGCAGCTTGAGCGCCTGGCCGAGATGGGCCGTGTCCTCGTCGCGGTCGAAGCCCGGCTCGTTGGTGGCGATCTCGAACAGCACCCCACCGGGCGTACGGAAATAGATCGCCCAGAAATAGTCGCGATCGATCACCGGGGTCACCTGATAGCCGGTATCGAGCAGCGCCTTGCGCACTTCGAGCTGCTTGGCGCGGTTCTCCACCGCAAAGGCGATGTGGTGGACCGAGCCGGCCCCGAGGCTGGCGCGCTGCGCATCGGGCAGCGTTTCGATATCGATGTAATCGGCGCCATTGCCGCCGGGAATCGCGAAACGCTTGATGCCCTTGGAGGTATCGACCGGTTCATAGCCCATGAAGCCGAGCAATTCCTCGGTCGCGCCGCTGTCGCGCAGGCGCAGTGAAGCCGAATGGAAGCCGCGGATCGCCTCGTTGGCGCCGATCCCGGCCGTCCAGGGCGCGCGGGTGTCGCCCTTGTCCTCGACCAGCGCGAAGCCGTCGCCGTCCGGTCCGGTGAAGTTGAGCCGCTTCTGGCCGAAGCTTTCATCCTCGGATACGCCGCCGACGCCGAAGGTCTCGAAGCGCTGGCGCCAGAACGGCAGCGAGCCCTCGGGCACCGAGAACACCGTCTGGCCGACCTCGCCGGTCCCGGCCCGGCCCCGCGTGATGTGCGGGAACGGGAAATAGGTCATCACCGTGCCGGGCGTGCCCACTTCATCGCCGTAATAGAGATGATAGACGCTCGGCTCATCGAAATTGACCGTCTTCTTGACGCGGCGCAGGCCGAGCTTGCCGGTAAAGAAGTCATTGTTCTGCCGGGCATCATCCGCCATCGAGGTGACGTGATGGAGCCCCTTGATCTGGTTGAGCATGGTTTATCTCCTTCTGGCGATGAAGATAGGCGAGCCCTCTGTCCATGATAACGCCATCAATGAACAACCAATTGTTCTCCTAACAAACAACAGTCGCGCGGCATCGGCGGGCACTTGCCTTATCCGGGCAGCGAGAGCATAAAACTGACTATGTCAGTCATAAATTCTCTCCCCACCCGTATCCGCCACGAAACCCGCATCCGGCAGCTCCAGGTCGCCGCCGTTACCGATATCACCCCGCTCATGCGGCGCGTCACGCTCGCCGGGCCCGATCTCGCCGGCTTCACCAGCCTCGGCTATGACGACCATATCAAAATGTTCTTTCCGCCCGTAGGCGGAAAGCTGGTCCTGCCGACGCTCGGACCGGACGGCCTGGTCTTCGATGGGCCGCGCCCACCCATGCGCGACTATACACCCCGCCGCTACGATCCGGCGGCGCAAACGCTCGATCTCGATTTCGTGCTGCATGGCGATGGCCCTGCCTCGAGCTGGGCGGCGGGCGTCAAGGTCGGCGATGTCGCCGTGATCGCCGGGCCACGCGGCTCGATGGTCGTGCCCAATGATTATGACTGGTATCTGCTGGCCGGCGATGAGACGGCCCTGCCCGCTATCGGCCGGCGGCTCGAGGAATTGCCGGCGAGCGCCAGGGCCATCGTGCTGGTCGAGGTCGCCAATCCGGGGGAAGAACAGAACCTCGCCAGCGCCGCCGAGTTCTCCCTGCGCTGGCTGCACCGGAATGGCGCCGCGGCCGGTGCCACGACGCTACTCCAGGACGCCCTGCGGCAGGTAACGCTTCCCGAAGGCCGCGGCTTTGCCTTCGTGGCGGGCGAGGCGCGCCTTTACCGGGACGCCAAGCAATATCTCATCGAGGAACGCGGCCTGCCGCCCGAACTGGTCAAGGCCGCCGGCTATTGGGCGCTGGGCGAAGCCGACGTGGAACTGCCGCACTAGCGCATATCCAGCAAATCTGGACAGCGCCGGCAAAAGGCAGGATGTAGTCCGGTGACCGACAAGGAGCACCGGACCGATGGACATAGCCCTGCTGGGTATCCCGATCGAAGCGGGCAACAGCGTCCCAGGCACCCTGATGGGTCCGGCGGCTTTGCGCACGGCGGGCCTTGCTGCCATGCTGGCCGAACTGGGGCACCAGGTCCGCGATCTCGGCGATGTCGGCATCGGCACGATAGCCGCAGCCGCGCCGGCTGGGCTCGAAACCTGCCGCAATCCTGCGGAGGTCGCCGCCTGGACCGAGGCGATCCATGATCGCAGCCTTGCCATGCTCGGCACTGGCGAGTTCCCGGTCTTTCTCGGCGGCGACCATGCGCTGTCCATGGGCACGCTGAGCGCGCTCTCCCGCCATTGCCGCGAACGCGACCGCGATCTGGTCGTGCTCTGGCTCGATGCCCATGCCGATTTCAACACGCCACAATCGAGCCCCTCGGGCAACATGCACGGCATGTCGCTGACCTTCCTCACCGGCGATCCATCCCTCAGGAATATGCTCCCCAACCGGGACTGGCCGGCACTGCCCACCAGCGCCATCCATATTTTCGGCCTGCGCTCCATCGACCGCGAAGAGCGCCAGCGCCTCGATGACCATGAGGTCGATTGCATCGACATGCGCGCCATCGACGAGCACGGCGTCTCCCTGCTCATGCGCGAATTGCTGGCCCGGCTCGATCCCACCCGCACGCATCTCCATGTCAGCCTCGACGTCGATTTTCTCGACCCGAGCCTGGGGCCAGCCGTCGGCACCACCGTGCCGGGCGGCGCCACCTATCGGGAGGCGCATCTGGCCATGGAAATGCTCCACGATTCCGGCCTTGTCGGCTCGCTCGAAATCGTCGAGCTCAATCCTTTCCTCGATGAGCGCGGCCGCACGGCCCGCCTCATGGCCGAACTGGCAGCGAGCCTTTTCGGACGCACGGTCCTCGACCGCCGCACCCGCTGATCAGGGCGCGCCGCTGCCCAGCATTTCGAGAATGGCCGCATAGACGAAATCGGGGTCGCCCTGCGGCTCGCCCGGATTGATGAGATCGTGCGGCAGCAGGCGCGAGAATTCGAGCACCCGCACCGTCACCTCCTGCCCATGACTGCGCCAGGACGTGACCACCTGCTGGGTGAGCGCATTGGAGACGGCCACGTCGGCCGAATTGAGCAGCACGCCGATGGTCCCGACGGCCGGCGGCGTATCGCGCGCCGCCTCCTCGATCACCCGCCCCAGCCGCATCACCTGCGCCAGGGTATGCACGGAGGGGCGCGGGAAAGCATAGGTGTCGGCGCTGTCGCCCACGGTCTCGGTCGGATTCCACCACAGCAGCAGGTCGGGGAGCATCAGCGCCACCCGGTTGGCGGCATTGGTGGCCCAGGGCGGCACCACATAGGGCCCGAGGAACGGCGACACCGCCACCGCGTCATCGACATCGGCCCGGAACTGCGCCGCCCACATGGCGATGGTGCCGCCGGCCGAAAGCCCGACCACGGAGACCTTGTCGCCCAGCCCCTGCGCCAGATCGATGGATTGTTCGCCCAGGTCGACGAGATCCTCGGCCCGCAGATCCATCAGCGCCAGCGTATCCGGATCGGCCTCGCCATGCCCCTTCATGCGCGGCAGATAGACATTGTAGCCTTGGGCGAAGAGTTCCTGCGCCAATTTCTCGCCCTGCGCCGGACAGCTTGTCAGCCCATGGAAATAGATGACCACCCGCGCGACCTTTTCGCCATGGGTCAGCAATTGCGAGCCGCAGCGCTCATGGAGCAGCATGGCGGCCTCGGCCTTGCGGATATCGTCGAAGGCGGCCACGGCCTCCTCGTAATTGGCCGCCACATGTCCCGGCCGCGCGCCGGGTAGCAGGCTGCCCGCATCGGTCGGAAGGATGGAAAGCATGACGAAGGCGCCGACAAGGAAGGCCACGATGATGGCAGCGACCACGCCCGCCAGCTGCGCCCCGCGCCCGATTACCGGCCATGACCGCCCCTGCGCATCGACCTGCTCCAATGGCGGCCGCGCCCGATTGCCGGCATAGGCCATGACGGCACCCACCAAGGCCATGATCAGGGTCATGGCAAAGCCGGTGATCAGCAGGCTCAGCCCCGTGACCAACAGCACGCCCCGCAGGCGCTGCTCGAGCGGCGCGATGCTTTCGGGCGCCCCCTGCAGGAATTCGGAAAGCGCAAAGACCACCGGATAGGAAACCACCGCCACGATGACGCCCGTGGCCGCGCCGCGCCATACCGAGAACCGCCCCGGCCGCGCCATGATCGCCCACCACAGCAGCCATCCGCACAGGAAAACGCCGCCGGCCAGCGTCAGCCAGGTCATGACGCCTTCGCCCTTGCGCAGTTCCCAGCCGACTTCCAGTTGCAGGAAATTGGCGGCAACCAAAGCCGCTACGGCAAAGACCAGACCGGCAAGGGCACTGCCCGCCATTGCCCGCCATATGCTATAGCCAACAGCCCCGCCCCCCGACGCCATCGCTCACCTTACCATGTCGGCGCCGGCCGCAGGGAGCGCAGGAGATCGATCAGCGCCGCGGCCCGGCCTCCGGCCATCGTGCCCCGCCCGCGCATCGGCCCGCGCGAAGCGTCGCGGCGCACTTCGCTGGGCGTATAGCCGAACTCGCGCTTGAAGGCCCGGCTGAATTCGGCGGCATCCAGAAAGCCGCGATCGGCGGCGATATCGGCGATGCGCCGCTGGTCATGGGTGTCGGCCAGCGATACATGCGCATCGAGCAGCCGCCGCGCCCGAATGTAATGGGCCACCCCGCCCGCCGGCTCGAACAGGCGATAGAGCCGCGAGCGCGACACGCCCAATTGCCTGCACAGCATGTCGACGCTGAGGCGCGGCGAGAGCAGTTCATCCTGGATGAGACGCCGGGCCCGCTCGAGCAGCGTCACGTCGATCGGCCGCTGCGCCGCCTCCAGCCGCTCCGAGGAGGGCGCCAGGCAGGCCAGCATCATGGTCCGCGTCGTCGCCAGCACCCCCGGCAGTTCCGGCTCGGTCAGCATGGGCAGGCGCCGCGCCAGGTCGAGCAGATAGTCGCGCAGCAGCAGGACGAGACCGCTGGTCAGCGCTCGCCCCTCCGCGCCATCGATGATGCCGGTGGCGTCCTGGCAGAATTCACGCGGCACGAAAAGGAAAATGCCGTCCTGCTGCGCGCTCAGGCCCGAAAAGGCATTGGCCAGCGACCAGACGGCAAGACCGTCCGCCTCGGCATCGGGCGGAAAGCCTTCGTCGCGCCGGCAGGAAATGATCCAGTGATCGATCGAATCCGCCCGCGCATGGCGCGCCGTGCGCTCATAGTGGAATGCCTCCATCCGCCCTTCGACGAGCGCCAGGCTTTCCAGGTTCCAGGCCTGCACATCGAAGGAAAAGCCCACGCTGGCGGCGCGATGTGCCGGCGCGATGTCCAGCAGCGGCGTCAGCAGGTTGCGCCAGGCCTCGAATTGCTCGCTGCGCGACAGGTCCAAGCTCGCATAGCGCATGCGCTCGATGCTGCTGGGAACAGGACGTTGATCGCCGGCTCTACTGAGTACGGTATTGTGCACGGTCCGCTCCAGGCACGTTTCCTCAGAATCTTTCGGCGCCGATTGCCCCCAAGCGTCGGCGTTCAGGCTGCTGTCTGGCTAAGTCTCCGTGGTCGATGGAGCGAGCCTAGGCCAGTGGCGAGGCAGAATCCACCCCGGCACGGCCCACGCCGATCAGCGCGGCGAGACGACGAGCCGCCTGAGGTAGCGTTCCGAAACCCAGCCCTGCGGGCCCTGATGGGTCACCAGGCAGAAATTGCGCTCGCAGCGCACCACATGCACCTCTTCGCCGCGATGCAGGATATCGACGACCGGGAAGCGCGTGCCCGGTCCCTTGCGGACATTGACGGTCGCCGTGGCCAAAGCCAGGCCGGCGCTCGGCCGGGCTTGCGCCATAGCCTCCCCGACCGGGGCGACGAAGATGAGAGCGGCGGCAAGAATAGGCAAAAGTGACGCGGGCTTCATACCTGATCCTCTCAAAGTCGGTTGGAAGCCGACTATAGCGGTAGAGGAGACCGGCGCGATTGGCTGCCTGTCCAGACTTTTGTCGTCGCGTCCCAGCCCGTGATGCGTGAGCATGCCTCAAACAGCAAAAAACCCCGCCGGATATTCTCCAGAGGGGTCGAAGGATTGGTTGCGGGGGCAGGATTTGAACCTGCGACCTTCAGGTTATGAGCCTGACGAGCTACCGGGCTGCTCCACCCCGCGCCAATCATGAGAACCGCGCCTTTCAAAGCGGCCATCGCCGCGAGCGCAGGGGGTATATAGTCGCCCCCGCCGCCAACCACAAGCGCAAATGCGGTGTTACGTGACAGTTTTTTGGCAGTCGCGCCGCGCCCCGGCCGTTCCGGGTCTTTCGCGTGCCATGTGCCTGGGGAAAACCATCAATTCCACCGGCCGGGGCCAGTGCGAAAACCGCTTTCCCGCGCCTTTCCAACTTTGGACGACGATTTCTCGACCAATTCTCTAGACTAAGCCATGATGATCCGACTTTGGCACAGGCGGTTTTCTCTCCCTTTTTCGCCGAGGCCAGAACAGTCCCCGCCGGCCGCCCCTTCCTCACGGCTGGCGGGGTCCCTTCTCGGAGAGGTGCCATGGTCTTTCATCTGGGAATTCTGCAACCGGCGCGAACGGCTTCGGGCAATGGCCAGCGGGCGGCCTTTGGCCCTCCGGTCGATGACGGCGCCAGCCGTCTCGAGCGGCAGGTCGATGCCCTGAGGAACGGCCGGCCCGATTCCATCGACGAGGAGCGCAACGAGGACCGTCCGCGCTTCGTCCATTTCGTCATGCCGCTCTATCTCTAGGGCAACAACGCCGTCGCCTTCGGGCCGCCGGAGCGCTAGAAAAGACGAATCAGCGTCTTCACCGGTTGGCCCCGATGACCCTTTTTGCGAGCCTTTTGCCGCTCGTCTGCTTCCTTCTCTATCCCTTCATCGTAGACCGGCTCGAGGCGCGCCGGCCGACGCTCTCCACCCTCATCAGCCGGCAGCGGCGCAGATGGGTGTCCAACGCCATTGCGCGCGACACACCCATGGACGCGATCCTTTCGGGTAACCTGATGAACTCGGTGTCGTTCTTCGCCTCGACCACCGTGCTCCTGGTTCTGGCCATCTTCGCGGTCTTCGGCCAGTTGCCGGCGTTGCGCTCGGCCATCGAACAGGTGCAGCCGCAACTGGGCCAGTTCGAGCTCGAACTGCACATCATGACCGTGCAGGCGATCTTCGTTGTGGCCTTCCTCGCCTTCACGCTGTCGCTGCGCAACTTCAACCATTTCTGCATCATGCTCGGTGCCGTCCGCCACGATGGCACCACCAGCGCGCGGGAGATCGACGTCATCGCCGCGCTCAACACCACCGGGGCGCGCAATTTCAATCACGGCATCCGCGCCTATTACTTCGCCATGGGCAGCCTGGCCTGGTTCGCCTCGCCCTATCTGGGCATAGCGACCACGCTCGTCATCATCGGCGTCCTCGTCTATCGCGAGTTTTTCTCAGCCTCCCGGCAATTGATCGCCACGCTGAGCGAAACCTGAGCTGTCTCGGCGGCCAAACCTGCTCCACCACCAGACCTCCGGACCCCATGGATCTCTCCTCTCCTGGGGGACCGTGCAACAGGCCCTCAGGTCTTTGCCCGGAAAGCTCCTTGAGGAGGAGCGCACCGCACCGGCGCGGAAATGCCCTAATTGCTGATCTTGTCCTTGCTCTTCGACTTCCCGCTCGGCGGCGGCTGCTTGTCGCCCGCCGAGCCGGCACCCGTATCGTTGCTCGCCTGCAGCCGGGCCAGGTTGTCTATACCCAGGTCATAGCCCTGCTCGGCCGAGAGCTGATACCAGCGCAGGGCCTCGTCGCGATCTGCCGTCACCCCCAGCCCGTTCTCGTAGATATGGCCCATATTGTTCTGCCCGATCGGCTGGCCGGCTTCGGCGGCCATGCGCGTCCAGATCAGGGCCTGCTTGTAGTCGACATCGGTGCCGTTGAGGTAGAGCAGGCCCAGATTGACGGCTGAGCGCATCTCCCCGCCATTGGCGGCCTTTTCGTAGAGGTCCATGGCCTCCGCGTAGTCCTGCTCAACCCCGCGCCCGTCCTCGTAAAGCAGCGCCAGGTTGTGCTGGGCCAGCGCCAGGTCCTGGTCGGCGGCCTTGCGGTAGAGCACCGCCGCCGCTTCCAGGTCCTGTTCGACTCCCAGGCCGTTTTCGGTGAGGAAGCCGAGATTGTTCTGGCCATACATATCGCCCTGCGCCGCGGCCTTCCCGTAAAGCCCGGCGGCGCGTGCCTCATCGATCTCGACGCCGAGCCCATCCTGATAGACCTTGCCCAGATTGACCTGACCGGAGGGATCGCCATGGTCGGCAGCGCGCGAGAACCAGGCGGCCGCGGCGACATAGTCGCGCTCGAGCCCCAGCCCTTCCTGGTACATCAGCCCCAGATTGGATTCGGCGCGCGGCAATCCCTGCTCGGCAGCGGCGCGATACCAGCGCTGCGCCTGGTAATAATCCTGGTCGACGCCATCGCCGTAATCGTAGGAGAGCCCGAGGCTGTTCTGGGCCGGCGCGAAGCCGGCATCGGCCGCCTGCTGGAGCAGGCCTGCGCCGCGCTCGAGATCCTTGTCCACGCCATTGCCCATGATGAGCATGTCGCCGAACGTGGCGAGCGCCAGCAGGTTGCCGTCTTCGGCCGCGCCTTCGAGCAGTTCGGCGGCCCTGGCATCCTGCCCGCCAGCATAATAGGCCCGGCCCAGCCAGGTCTTGATCTCCACCGAATCCCCGTTGTCCGCCAGCGCCTCCTTGCAGGCGGCAATGGCAGCCTTGCTGTCGATATCGGCCAGGTCCCGGCCGATCCCGTCGAAACCCGGCTCCCACTGGCTGGCCGCCTCGGCCGCGCAATCGTCATAGGTGGCGGCCTGCGCCCCGACCGGCAGGGCCAGGGCCGAAATCAGCAATCCGCCCGCGATCATGCCGCGCCGCTTCCAAACCAAATGCCGTCCCATTCGCAATTCTCCGCTCGAGGCCTTGCTCGTTTCTAGCCGCTCCGCCCGCCCGCGGACAAGCGAGGCGAAGAGATCACATCCGGGAGATCGGGGCCAGCCGGCTTTATCTGAGGTTGACAGTCAGGTTTATTCGGCCTTCTATGCAGCCGCCCGCCAAGCTCGGACCGTTTCGGAATGCTCGTCTGCCAGTGCAATGTGATCAGCGACACGGAGATCGAAGAGATCATCCTGTCGTTCCTCAGGGAGGATCCCTGGCAGCTCGTAGTACCCGCCAAGGTCTATCGAGCCATGGAAAAACGTGGCCGTTGCGCCGGCTGCTTTCCGAATGTGGTGGACATTATCGCCCGCGTAACGGAAGAGTATCACCTCCAGTTGGACCGGAGTTCGGTTGATTTGACCGACGTGAAGACGCGCCTGGCGCGGCTCCGGCAGAAACGCATAGGAGGTCGGCGTGAAAGGCGAAGCACAGGTCATCGAGCGGCTTAACGAGGCGCTTTTTCTCGAGCTTGGCGCAGTCAACCAGTATTGGGTGCATTACCGGCTGCTCAACGATTGGGGTTTCCTGAAGCTCGCCGCCAAGGAGCGTGCCGAGTCGATCGAGGAAATGCACCATGCCGACCGGCTGATCGAGCGCATCATCTTTCTTGAAGGCCATCCCAATCTGCAGCGGGTCGCCCCGCTCCGCATCGGCCAGAACATCAAGGAAGTGCTCGAGGCCGATCTCGCCGGCGAATACGACGCCCGCACCGCCTATAAGAAGTCGCGCGAACTCTGCGCCGATCTGGGTGACTACGTCTCCAAGGAATTGTTCGACGAGCTGCTCAAGGACGAGGAAGGCCATATCGACTTCCTCGAGACCCAGCTCCAGCTCCTGGAGACCATCGGCGTCGAGCGCTACGGCCAGCTCAATGCCGGCCCGGCCAACGAAGCCGACTGAACCCTACCAGGGTATGACCTCGACTTCGGGCCAGATGCTTCTGGCCCGGTCGCCTTTGACCTCATGGGTCTTGCGGTTATCGAGCCGCCGGTTCGGCACCAGCCGGAACGCGAACAGGTCGTCCAGCCCATAGGGCGCATAGATTTCCATCCTATCTGCCGCATCGAGCCGCGCTGCCACCGCGTGGGTCAGCGAGGCGAAGCGGTCGACCGCCTCGCGCGAGGAAGCCAGCGGCGGATAGACCTGCCCGAAATGCTGCTCGTACCAGAGATGCACCCGCGCCTGGTTGCGGATCTCGACCGGCACCGGCAAAGCGGCGAACTGCGCCGCACCCCATTTGATGACGCGGTCCTCGGCCTCGTAGCTCAGGTCCGAAGCATCGAAATAGAAGAGATCGATATCCTTGACGCCCGTCATGGCAGGGCGTCCGGTGAGCGCATTCCAGACATTGTTGTAAATGGCGCCGGAGACCAGCCAGCTATCGTTCAGATTTCGTTCAGAAACGCCGTGCAAAACCGCCATCAGCGCCGGCTCGGCCCGGATAATGGCCTCCAGCGCCGCGCGTTGCGTCTCGAAATTTTTTCCGGCAAATCGCAGATGCTCGCTCATTTTTCGAGCCTAGGCGATTCCCTGCCGCCGCTGCTAGTGGCCGCCGATAGGGCTGAACTGCTTGTCGAGTTGATCGACGATGGCATGCATCGGCTCGATCGGCTCCCCGCTCGCCAACACGCCCTCAGGCGGCGCCGGCACCACGGCAAGGCGCGGCACGCCGCTCGGAAACGCCCCGAACTGGGTGAAAAACTCCACCATGTCATCGAGGATCGGCATGCGCCAGCGCCACATCGCGCCGATGGCGATGACCGGCTCCATATGCCCGAAACCATCGTAATACTTGGTCGTCACCCAGACGCCTTGCGAGCGCAGCCGCGCCGCCAGGTTCTCGGTATTCTGCACCCGCACGATCGGGTCGGTCGTGCCGCTGGTCAGCAGCATGGGCGGCGCATCACCGGTCACCAGGTTGATCGGCTGCGTCCCCTCGGGCACCGGCGCCTCCCCGAACGTGTTGCGCACCTCGTCATATTCGAACGGGTAGAAATCGTAAGGTCCTGAAAGTGCTGCTACTCCCCGGATCGGAATGATGACGCCATATTCCTGGAAATAGGAGGGATCGAGCGCCAGCATCACGGCATTGTAGGCCCCGGCCGAATGCCCCGCCATGAAGACGCGGGTCGGGTCGCCGCCATATTTGGCGATGTTGTCCTGCACCCAGCGCATCGCGGCGGCATTGTCTTCGAGGAAGTCCGGAAAACGGACTTCCGGGTAAAGCCTGTAATCCGGAATCACCACGATGAAGCCGCGAGCGGCAAGAGCGCGCCCCACAAACTGATAATCCTCGCGCGCGCCATTCTTCCAGCCGCCGCCATAGATGAAGAACACCACCGGCGCCGGATCGCCGCGCTGCTCGGGCGCATAGACGTCGAGCTTGAAGCGCGCGCCATCGGCGAAGGGAATACCGTCGCCGACCTTGGCGGTCCCCCCATCCATGGCCGCCGGGACATTGAACGGGTCCATGAGACTGAGCGCCAGCGCGGCAGGCGCGGCGCCAACGAATGCAAGGATCGCGAGAACCGGAAGGAGAAGCGAGCGAAGGGCTGCGGGCATGACGAACCGATAAAATTTGAAGAGAATTTCATGCCAGCAGAAGCTGAATAATTTGTGGCTGGAGCCCGTTCGCACCACCCTTCGCCGATGACGGTTTGGTGAAGTCAGAGGCGGTGGCGCGCCCGCAGCACGAAGCCGATGACCTCGGCCGCCGCCTCGAAAAGCTCGACCGGGATGGTCTGGTCCAATTCGACATCGGCAAGTGCCCGCGCCAGGATGGGATTGGAATCGACAGTGACGTCGTTTTCCCGGGCCAGGGCCACGATCCGGTCGGCCATGACACCAAAACCCTTGGCGGTGACGCGCGGAGCCTCGGGCGAACCTTCCAGATATTCCATAGCAACGGCAATGCGTCGTTCCGGTGTCTCGCTCATCCCGTCGCATCCACGTAATGGCCCGGCGGCATCGGTTTGTGCGCTTTGGGAATGCCCTGTCGACATTGCACGGAGATAGCCTCTATGCCCTTGGCGGCGAGTGCCTGCACCATTTCGGGCAGCATGTCCTCGAGCGCCTGCGCCGTCGCCGGCCGCTCGGCCCAGAGGGACACATTGACCTTTTGGCCGAGGAGGCCGATCTGCGCCCCGACTTCACCGGTCGCACCGAAATTGACCGAGAACCGCATCTGCCAGCCGCGTTGCTGTCGGGCATTGCCCTCGCCCTGCCCGCGCCCGTCCCGTCCGACCGCAAACTGCGCCATGCACAATTCCTGGCCGAACCGCAGCGGAATTTCTACCAGGACCTGCCCACCCTTGACCGGAGCCGAGGTAGAATCGCGCTCCGGCAACGCCGAGAGCTGGAAGAGCCGCAGTCGGTTCAGGGCCGAATTGGCCTCGCCCAGCAGCGCCCGCGCCAGGTCGCGCGCACTGGGCGCTTCATCGCCTTGCGCCAGATTGAGGCCGAGCGAGCGCGGTTGCCCCCCACGTGCGGGCGGCAATGGGCGTCCCTTGGACGGAAGTGAATTAGCATCCGGCCCAAGCCAGAGCAGCAGCGCCGAGCGCAATTGCAGCAGCGCCGCCTTGATATCGCCCGGCGCCTGGTGCGGGGGCGCCGGAAAGACGCCCGAGCGTGCAATGGCCTGCCGAAGCTCCTCGCCGCTGATGGCGTCATCGAGCGCCAGCGGTATGGACAGCAGAGCCTGCGCAGCCTTGGCCACATTGGGCGGTAAGTCCGTCTTGGCGATGAGGCGCGTCAGGGTCGCGAGAGCCGGAGCGAGGGTATCCTGATCGGCCAAGGCAGCTTCGGTCACCGCCGCGAGCAACGCCTGCAGCGCCGTCGGCACCTGGTTGCGCTCCGGTGCCGTGGGAGCCGGCAGCAGCGCCAGCCGCGGCGTGGCGCCGTCCATCTCGACCTGCAGGGCAATCGGACTGCCGGCCGGCAGGGTCTGCGGCAGGGTGACGACGAGCCGCTGGCCGCCGACTGAGATTTCGCTTTCGCCGCTCGGGTGATTGGCGAGAACCTGCGCCTGCACCGTCTGCCCGGAGGGCGACGACATGAGGCGCAAGGCCGGCAGGGATTGCGGCGCGACGGCTACCGGCAGCGGCAGCAGCGCCGGTTGCGCGCCGGCTTGCTGCGGCAGCAGGCGGAGCGAAGCGCCATCCTGCCCGACCGCGAAGCGCAGCATGGTACCGGGTTGCATCTGGCCGGGAAGCTGCAGGTCGACCCGTTGCAGGCCGAGGAGCACATTGGTGGTTCCATCGGCATTGTTGCCGAGCACCTGTCCGGCAATGGTCTTGCCGGCATTGGCGCTCAATAGCGCCTGGAGAGCAGCCTTGGCGGACGCCGACAGCACAATGGGTTCGCCCGACTGGCCATCGATGAGCGCGAATTGCCGGCTCGCACCGTCACCCTGGACCTCCAGACGCAGCGCGGTGCCGGCAGGAGGCTTTTGGGCAAGGTCGAGCGTCACGACCTGCCGGCCGATCGCCACCAATGTCTGGCCGGATTGCGTCTGCCCGAGCGAGCGGGCATTGACGCTCTGCCCAGCCGCAAGAGCCGACAGATCCATGCCGCGCGCAGGCGCAGCGGACGGAACCAGAACGGGGAGCTGGGCGGGGATCGGCATGACGGCCAATTCATCGCCGATCAAGGTTAAGATCGACGTAATGCCGGCTTTCGATACCCCAAAAGCACGAAAGCCCTCAGTTTTGGCTGATGGCTTTGTGTATATCTAATCGTATTGAGGATGGTGTTTTTGGCAGACCTGGCGGCGACCTACTCTCCCAAGCCTTGAGACTTAGTACCATTGGCGCTGCAGTGTTTAACGGTCGAGTTCGGGATGGGATCGGGTTCTG